>SWCD01024503.1_pt1 | contig 198421 bp, 145 predicted proteins | sample 4693011 | NCBI WGS metagenome assembly SWCD01 (sample SAMN10267278, study PRJNA491770) | bioreactor metagenome | isolation source: DHS bioreactor inoculated with marine | place: Japan: Omine Ridge, Nankai Trough
GCCGCCCTCTGCGTCTTCCGTCATGCCCGCGCAGGCGGGCATCCAGGCGAACACCCGAGGGTGCCCGCGCGGAACTGGATTCCCGCCGGCGCGGGAATGACACAAGCTTGACTTCCTATTCTGCTAGTCCCCTCAGCGAATCACCGCCAGCTTCCAGACGCGGTTCTCCATCACCACCTCCATCTGCGTGATCCGTAGCTCATCCCGCAAGGGCCCGTAGAGGGTCAGGCGCACCCGCTTGTAGCCGGCGTTCTCCACGCGCCCGCGCGAGGCCCGCAGCAGGCTAAACAAGCGGTTGATGTCGGCTTCGTTCTCCACCATCCAGCGCACCGCCTCCACCGGATCGCGGCCCAGATTCTTATACTCCGCCTTCGTTTGGTCGGAGATCACCTCATCAAGCAGCAGATCGTAGCGCTGCTGCTGCAGGCACCAGGCGACCATGTTCATGACGTGCATGTAATCGACCGACCACAGGTGCACCGTGCCATCCGCCGCTTCGTGCCGCCAGGGGTGCTCTTGCGGTCGTTCGGGCTCCACCGGCTCGGCAGCGCAGCCGACGAGCAGCACGGACAAGCTGAGAAGGAAACCGGCCATTGGTGGTAGGCGTCGCACGAGATCCTCGTCAATCGGTTGGCTTCACGGTGGTCGGTTCATCGTCGCCCACGCGCCAGAGATCGTGGCTGCGGAATTCCTCGCGCGATTCTGGGCAGTCGATGCGCATGTGCACCCCGCGCGACTCACAGCGCCACAGGGCCGAGCGGGTGATGAGCTGGCCTACGATGAGCATGTTCTGCGTTTCCCAGCCGCTCGGCTCATCGAAGATCTGATCGAGCATGTAGCGCCCCCAGAAGTCGAACATGTCCATGACATCGGTGAGCTTCATCCCCTCGCGCTCGATGCCGACATTGCGCCACATGACGCTGCGCACGCTCTGGCGGACATCGTCGAGGTCGAGCAGGCCGTGCTCCTGGATGGGGATGTCGCTGATGATGGAAGTGGGGGCCTGGCGTGGGGAGACGCCCCAGCCGTTGCCGGCGGCCTGCATTTCTTGGGCGGTGGTTCCCGAGACGTGGCCGCAGACGAGGCCTTCGCTGAGGCTGTTGCTGGCGAGTCGGTTGGCCCCGTGCAGGCCGGTGCAGGCCGCCTCGCCGCAGGCGTACAAGCCGGGCAGGGAGGAGCGGCCGTGCTGATCGACCCAGACGCCGCCGATCATGAAGTGAGCCGCCGGCTGTACGGGAATCAGATCGATGCCGGGCTCAATACTGAACTCGCGCAGCTTGGCCGTAATGCCGGGGAAACGCCGCTCGAAGGGCTCCGCCCCGAGGTGTCGAGTGTCCAGGTAGACGTGCGAGTCACCGGTCTTGGCCAGATGGCGCACGATGGCTCGGCTGACCACATCGCGAGGAGCCAGTTCGGCCCGCGGATCCTCATCAACCATGAAGCGGTAGCCGTGCCGATCAACCAGGTGCGCCCCCTCGCCGCGCACCGCTTCGCTGATCAGCGAACGGCTGGCGCCTGCGACATAGAGCGTCGTCGGATGAAACTGGATGAGCGCCATGTCGGCGAGCTTGGCCCCGGCGCGATAGGCCATGGCATGACCGTCGGCGGTGGCGACGGGTGGGTTGGTCGTTTCGCGGAACATCTGCCCCACGCCGCCGCTGGCCAGGATGGTGGCCTTGGCCCAGACCATCTGCAGGCCGTAGCGCGCGTGGGAGGTGATGGCGCCCATGACGGGGCCGGCGCCGTTGCTCTCCGGCGTGATCAAGTCCAGGGCGAAGCAGGTCTCGAAGACGCGAATGCGCTCGTGGGCGCGGACGTGCTCTTCCAGGCAGCGCATGAGTTCCTTGCCCGTGGCGTCGCCGAGCGCGTGCAGCACGCGGTGCTTGCTGTGCGCGCCCTCCAAGCCGAATTCCAGCTTGTCATCCGCATCCCGATCGAAGCGCATGCCCCAGTCGGTGAGCTGCCGGACGCGCTCCGGCGCCAGGCTGAGGATGTGGCGCACGGCGGCGAGGTCGCAGAGGCCGGCGCCGCTGTCCACGGTGTCCTGGATGTGCAGGTCGATGGAGTCGTCCGCAGCGCAGACGGCGGCCATGCCCCCCCTGGGCCCAGGCGGTGTTGCACTGGCTCAGTTCCTGCTTGGCGAGAAGGATGACCTCGCCGTGCTCCGCCGCCGCCAGGGCCGCCGCGCAGCCCGCCACGCCCCCGCCGATGACCAGCGTGTCGGCGAAGATCTGCGGCAGCAGAGAGGACCTGAAGGGGATCAGGTAGCGGCGATCGTGGAAGAGGGCGTGCATAGGGGGGGCATTGTAGGCGAATGGTGCGTGGTTCGAACGAGCCGCGCCCGTCAGGAAGCGGTTGTCTCCTTGTGCAAGTTGCGGATCGCCGCTGGCGCGCTTTGTGCTGGAATGGGTGACGCCTCCCACTGCATGGGGCGCTTGCCGGTTCGCGGAAACCGCTCCCTCACGGTCGCGGCTCGTGGCGGAGGGGGCGGCGTGCCTCCTCTGTTGCCCCTAGCATGGAGCGCCATGCTGCGAATCGGTGACCTCCAGCTTGCCACGCCGCTGCTCCTGGCGCCCATTGCCGGGTACTGCGATCTGTCCTTTCGGCTCATTTGCCGGCGGCTGGGCGGGGTCGGGCTCGCTTGCACGGATCTGCTCAGCCCCGCCGGGCTGCTTCGAAACAGCGAGCAGACCTACGACCTGGCCCGCACCACCGAGGAAGATCAACCGCTGTCGATGCAACTGTACGGCAGCGATCCGGCTCTCATGGCTGAGGGGGCGAAGTGGGCGGCCGACCACGGGGCCCGCCTCATCGATATCAACATGGGCTGCCCCGTCGACAAGGTGACCAAGAAGGACGGCGGGGCGATGTTGCTCTGCAAGCCTGACAAGGCGCGAAGCATCGTCGAGGCGGTGGTCAGCGCCGTGGACCTGCCGGTCACCACCAAGCTTCGCCTGGGCTGGGATGCGGAGCAGCACAACGCCCCGGAACTGGCCCGAACCTTCGAGCAGCTCGGCGTGGCGGCGATCACCGTGCACGGTCGCACCGCCCTGCAGCGCTTCAAAGGAACCGTCGACCTGGAGGGCATCCGTGCCGTCGTGCAGGCGGTTGAGCGCGTCCCCGTGATCGGCAATGGCGATGTGAAGTGCGCCCCCGACGCCAGGCACATGCTGGACGTCACCGGGTGCGCCGGCGTCATGGTCGGCCGGGCCGCCCTGGCCAGTCCCTGGATCTTCCGCGAGATCGACGCTGGCCTGCGCGGTGAACCGATCGCGCCGCTCACCGTGCGCGAGAAGCTCACGGTTATTCGTGAGCACGTGGCGTTGATGCAGCACTACCGCGGCGATCACAAAGCGCTCGTCATGATTCGTCAGCGCATCGCCGGCTACGGCAGCTCGCTGGGCCATGTGAAACCGCTGAAGGAGACGCTGCGCCTGGCGACGGGCCTGGATGGCGTCTTTGAGGCGCTCGGCCTCTACCTGGACGATCCGCGCAACCAGGAACGCGCGCTCATCGAGAGGCCGGAGGATCCCCCGCCCGGCTGGCGACATCTGCTGCCAGCAGGTTGAGGATGGCCTCGACATCGAGCTGCTCGGGGCGAGCGCCTGGGTTAATCCCCTCGGGGAATGGGAAGTCCCGGCCCAGAATGCTGCCCAGTTGCTTGCGCCGCTTGGAGAAGAGCCGATGCAGCAGATCCGAGAGCGCGTGCGGATCGAAGGGCGGCAGCCCATCGCCGCCAAACGAGCGGCGGCGCAGGGCCAGCATGGCGCTGGTCACCTTTGGCTGCGGCCAGAAGCAGGAGGGCGGACAGACGGCGAGGCGCTCGATCTCGGCCAGCGCCTGGCAGAGGACGGTGAGCGTGCCATACTCCTTGCCGCCAGCCTTCGTCGCGATCCGGTCGCCGACCTCGCGCTGAATCGTGACAAAGAGCCCGGAGCATTCCGGATGATCGCTGAGCAGCGTCGCGATGAGGGGGCTCGCCGCCTGGTAGGGCAGGTTGGCGACGAGTCGAAACGGTGGCCTCTTCGACCCGGCCCGATCTTGCCCCAGGACCGCTAGCACCTCCGGCGACAGCGACCGCTTGGAGGCCAGGCAATCCCCCTCAACAAGCGTCAGCTGCGAGACGCCATCGAACCGATCGCGTATCAGTGTCGCCAGGTCACGATCGAGTTCACAGGCCACCACCCGCGCCCCGGCTTCGAGCAGGGCCTCCGTGAGCGTGCCCGTGCCCGGACCCACTTCGAGCACCAGATCGCCCGGCGCCACCTCCGCTGCCGCCACCAGCTTCTTGAGCAGGTTGTGATCGTGGAGGAAGTTCTGCCCCAGGCGATGCTTGGGCGTGAGTCCGCGCTCCGCTAGCAAAAACTTGATCTCGCTGAGCGTCTGCATGCGCTTACGACTCGATCTCGTAGCCGAAGGTTCGCATGAGATCGCCGGCTCTCTCGTAGAACAGGGCCAGTTCAGCCTCGCTGAGGTCCTTCTGCCAGCGGGCCAGGGAACTGCTGCTCAGCTGGCGCACTGCTTCGGGATTCTGCGGGAACTTGCTGACATCGCGCGAGGCGGACTGCACCTCGTGAAAGCTCAGCACCACCGCGTCCCAGGGCTCTTCCAGGAACTCGAACACCCGGCGCAGGGTCGACTCCGGATCACGCACGATGTCCTCGTAGCGCAACTCGAAGTAGCGGGGATCCTCGCGCCAGGCCAGCCCCAGCGACGTCTCGCGCACCCAGGTCTCGATGCACTGCGGGATCGGATTGTTCGTGTCGAGCTTGACCAGTTCGCCATCCACGACCTTGTGTCGCGGGTGCGTCCGCAGCGAGCAGATCGTGTCTCGGCCGTCGCGAATCATGTGGATGAACTTCGCCTTGGGGAAGTGCTCGAAGAGGAAGTCGAGGCTTTGGATGTTGTTGGGCGTCTTCTCGGCCCAGCGCTGCGCCGCCGTCCGGACGCGGTAGAGCTCGAAGAAGCCGTCGATGAACTCGGCCTGGGAGCCGCTGCGTTCCAGCAACTCCTCGACGGCGGCGGCGTCGAGATCGAAGAGGTCGGCGAGACGGGCCGGATTGCGCCGGCCTGGCTTGAAGATCTCGCTCTCCGGGCCGCAGCAGAGGTTCGGATGGGTGTCCAGGATGACGCGGATGAGCGTCGTGCCGCTGCGCGGGCACCCGCCGACTACGATCGGCTTCGCCTCGCTGACGTAAGGGGCGCTTCGCCAGGCGGCGTCGCGCGCCTCTCGGCGCTGCTTCTTCCAGGATCGCACGAAGTTCAGCGGTGCTGCCATGCCTGCTCCGAATCTGGGCGCTGGGGGAGGGTCGCAGCGCCGCGATGCTCGAATCCCTTATATCCCCTTTGCGCCAGGGCCGCCAAACGCCCCGTCGCACGCAACGCGTGTGCAAAAAATAGGGACAGTTCCCATTTTTCGGACATCCCCTGAATAAATGGGAACTGTCCCTATTTTCGGCGGCGCGCCGAGCGGTCTCAGTCCGCGGGATAGGTGCAACTGGTCTTCTCCGTCTCCCAGAGCCGCACCCGGGCCAGTTGCGCCGCCTCCGCCTCGAAGGGGCCTTGCAGCCTCTCATAGCAGTAGCGCGCCAGGTTCTCCGTGGAGGGGATCACCGAGCGCAGGCCCGCAACGTCCTCGTTGAGGTTCTTGTGGTCAAGCTCCTCGAGCAACTGCGCCGCCACCAGCTCTTCCAGCCGCGCCAGGGAGAAGCGGCTCTCCGCAGGCACCCGGACGCTCACCTCGACTCGGTAGTTGTGGCCGTGCCCGGCGGGATTGTTGCACTTGCCGTAGACCGAGCGATTCTCCGCTTCCGACAGGTCCGGCGAGTGCAGGCGATGCGAGGCGGCGAACTCAAACTGCTGGCTCATCAGGCAATCACCCATCGAATCGGCCTCCAGGGTCAGGGAATAGAAGGGCGTCAGCCGCCAGGTCACACGCACCAGCTTCACCGGTAGCGCCGCCGCCAGCCCGGGCACGATTTCGCGCAGAACCGCTGTCGGCGCCGACTGGGGGCGATCCCGGCAGAGGCGACTGAGCGTCGGGATGGCGGCAGCCCGGACGGTCTCGTCGATGTCCTTGATGTTGACCAGGTAACCGCTGCGAGGATCGGGTTCACCGGCACAGGTCACCTGCAATTCGTAGTACGCCCCCAAGCCCAGCATCGAGGGTGCCGCCGCGAAGGTGTTCGAGGCCGCCCCCGCCGGCGGCGAGCCGGGTGGGTTGACGCAGAAGCGGACGGTGCGGGTCAGGTGCAGCATCGTGGTGGGTTCTCTTGGGCCGGCGCGGCGGTCCCAATCATAGAACAGGCCCGCGCCGTTCGACACGACGCGGGCCTGGCGATTTCCAGGGAAGGGTCCGGCTTAGCGCTCGAAGTAGCTGGTGAGCGTGAAGAGCCGGTTCTGGTTCAGGATGGGGATGCTCGTCGAGGCGGCAGTGTTGAAGAGATCGTCGTAGCGATCGGCCTTCTTCTTGTCTTCCTGCCAGCGGAGGATGATCGCCAGCGGCGCATCCGGGGCGGGCGGCGGGCCCACGTAGGGCTTGGCCCCGAGGACCAGGAAGTCGACGTTGTCCTCGATGGACTCGACGATGATGCCGCCCCATTGTTCAATCAGGGCGCTGACGTCATCGGCTTCCCGCGTCGTGGTGCGGGCGTCGAAGTTCGTGTCGAACTCGCCGTAGACCAGGAAGCGGTAGCGCTTGTTGGGGTCGTAGGCCGGGTTGGCCAGCACATCGCCGTCCAGCACCGGATTGGCCACGCTCTGGCGAATCAGGCGGGCGACGCTGGTCTGCTCCTCGACGCTGATGACTTCCGCCGTCGCCTTGCCGCGGAGCATGTCGCCGGTGCCCTTATCGAGGATGACCGAGGCGTCGGAGTAGATCTCAAAGTTCATGCCCAGCACGACGTTGTTGCGTCGGCCGCGATCCAGAATGATCGTCTGATTCGCGGCGTTGGTGCTCAGCACCGTGGCGTCGACCAGGGCGTATTCGTTACGTCCGCGAATGAGGGTGTCGGAGGCTTCTTCGCGGAGGGTGGCGATCTGGCCACGCAGCACCAGGTTCTCCTCTTCCAAGGCGTCGAGATCCGACTGCAAGGCGGCGTTTTCCGATTCCTTCGCCTCCATGATCTCCTCGACGCGGTCGTCCATGTCGGCGATGGCGCCGCGAAGTTGCTCGTCGTAGCGATCCACCGTGTCGCCATACCCCGCCACCAGCCCACGCACGGCGCTGGTGTCCGCCTCGCGGCGCTCGTGCAACTCGGCGAAGCGGTCGTCGGAATCCTCGATCTGGCCTTCCATATCGGCGATGGTGGCGTCGAGATCCTGCGTCTGCTGGCGCGCCTCGGCGAGCTGGCGCTTCTGGGCCCGCAGGTAGTCGAAGACGGCCCGGTCGCCGATCTCTTCGAAGTTCTGGGTCAGGCTCGCCCGCAGTTCGTCAGAGCTGAGATCCGGGTTGCCGGACACCAGGGTCATGGTGTCCTCCAGCTCCTGCGCCAGGTAGCTGACCAGCGTCGTGCCGCGGCGCTTGTCGCGAGCCCGATCGCGGAGTCTCTGAATGCGCTCGCCGCCGCGCTCGCCGGGACCGAGCGTCTGGGTGTATTCCTGCTCGACTTGCAAGTACTGCTCGTTGGCATCCTTGTACTTGCCGTAGAAGACCACGGAGAGGATGAAGAGGGCGAGGGTGAGGATGCTGAGCAGGGCGATGGCGACGCCGGCTCCCACACCCGTGCTGGAACGCGCTGGCATATTCAGAACCTCCTCGGTCCTACCTGCCGGCCCGATCCCGGCTGGAGACAAACCAGCCCGGACCGCGGACGGTGCGGTTGACGCGAAATCAGACTAGATCGGCCAGTGTCCCCGAGGCTGGGCCCACGGTCAACTGCCGCGCCGCGATCATACGGCAGGAACACGCATTCAGCGCCGAACCGGCCTCTCCACGACCGCTTGCATGGCCCCAAATCGATGCGTCGGCTAGCTGATTCCCGGCAGCCAGCCGCGAAACGCATACGCCAGTCCGAGAAACGTCAGGAAGCTGACGCTGTCGGTCACCATGGTCAGAAAGATGGTCGAGGCGGTCGCCGGGTCCCGGCCCAGACGATCCACGAGAATGGGGACGCCCGTCCCCACCAGGCAGCCAACCGCCAACGCCCCGGTCATGGAGCAGGCCACCACCAGCCCCAACTGCCAACTCGCATCGGCGTTCGGCACCAGCCAGGCCGCCAGCCCGATCACCATCGCCACCAGCAGGCCCACCGATGCCCCGGTGATCAGCCCCAGCGCCACCTCGCGCGTGAGCAACGGCACCACCCGCTCGGCGCGAACCTCGCCCAGCACCAACCCGCGCAGGGTCACCGCCAGCGACTGCTGGCCGGCGTTGCCCGCTTGGTTGGCGATGACCGGCATCAGCACCGCCAGGATCGCCAACTGCTCGATAATGCCCGAGAACTGGAACACGATGACCGCCGCCACGAAGGAGGTGAAGAGGTTGACCAGCAGCCAGGGGAATCGGCCGGCCAGCTTCTCCCGCAAGCTCGAGTAGACGGCCTCGCCGGCGGCGGCGCCCACCATCTTCTGGGCGTCCTCCGTGGCTTCCTCCCGAATGATGTCGATGACATCGTCGACGGTGACGATGCCCACCAGGCGCTGCCCGGCGTCGATGACCGGCAGAACGTAGTAGTCGTGCCGATCGAATTCTCGAGCCACATCTTCCTGGTCCATCCCGACCGGGATCGCATCAACCTCGCCGAGCACCAAGCTGGCGATCTTGCTGGTCGGCGAAGCGAGAATCAACTGCACGACGCTGACCTCACCCACCAGCCGGCCGACCTCGTCCACGACGAAAATCGCCGTCGTGTCCTCATCGAGCTCCTCCTCGGTCTGCAAGGCGGCGATGCCATCCGCCACCGTATCTCCCGCTTGCACCACGACGAAGTCGGTCGTCATGATGCCGCCCGCCGTGTCCGGGTCGTGGACCAGGAGCTGCCCCAACTCCTCGGCGCTCTCGCGCGGCAGGAAGGGCATCAAGGCGTTCTTGACGTCGTCGTCCGCCTCCTGCAAGAGGTCCGCCGCGTCGTCCGGATCCATCAGCGACAGGTAGCGGGCGGCGTCCTCGGGGGTGAGATCGCGCAGGGCCATTGCCGCCAGGGGCGACACCATCTCCGAGAGGGCGTAGGCCGCCGCCTCGTCCTCCATGAGATCGATGACCTCGCTCCGCTCCTCACGCTCAAGCTGTTCCAGCGTGTCGGCGGCGTCCACCGGCTCTTGCTTCGACACCTCCGGCGCCAGGGCGCTCACATCAATCGTGTGACCGAGCATTTGGGCCACACGCTCGTCCTGTGGATCGGGCGCGCCGGGGTCGACAATCTTGCCAGTCGATTCCATCACCGCCGCATTCTAAGTTGTCTGGGGCAGGCAGGTGCGGAGGCGGCGATTCAGCCGAGCTGACGCCAAACCGACCAACCCATGTAGGCGAAGTAGATCGTCAGCAGGAGCAACCCCTCCAAGCGGCTGATGCGTCGATCCATCGTGCGGCACATGGGCAGCAGGACGAGGCTAAGCAACAGCATGACCGCCAGCGATACGGGTCCCAGCAGGGCGGGGACATCGACGGATTGGATCGACGCCGTCACCCCCAGCACCATGAGGATGTTGAAGATGTTGGAGCCGACGATGTTGCCCACGGCGATGTCGGTCTGGCCCCGGCGAATGGCGATGATCGAGGTCGCCAACTCCGGCAGGCTGGTGGCGATGGCCACGATCGTCAGGCCGATCAGGTCCTCGCCCATGCCCAGGGCCATCGCCGCGTTCTTGGCCCCGCGCCCGGCCATTTCGCCGCCACCCAGCAGGGCGGCCAGGCCCACGACGAAGAAGAAGATCGCCAGGGGAAGCGAAGCGAGCCGATCCCGCTCTCCCGCTTTCTCCATATCGCTCGCCGTCTCTTCCTGGGCGGACTGGAACTTGCTGCCCCGCCGGCTGACGTGCAACTGGTAGAGGAAGAAGGCCAGGAAACCGCCCAGCAGGATGACGCCTTCCTCCGCGTGGAACGTGCCCCGAAGGATGGCCGACGGATGGAAGTTGCCGGCACCGATGGCCTCCAGATCGACGGCCATGATGACCAGGGCCAGGGAGGCGACCAGCATCATGGGCAATTCCCGCCGAATCACCTGCGAGTGCACCGTGAGGGGGTGCAGGAGGGCGGTCAGTCCCAGGATGAGGCCGACGTTGGCGATGTTGGAGCCCACGATGTTGCCAAAGCACAGGTCCGTCTGCTCGCGCAGGGCGGCGATGCTGTTCAGGGCGAGTTCCGGAGCGCTGGTGCCGAAGGCGACGACGGTGAGCCCGATCACCAGGGGGCTGACCCCCAGCTTGCCGGCGATGGTGACCGATCCGCGCACCAGCAGGTCGCCGCCGACGATCAAGAGGGCGATGCCGCCAAGCAGGATGAGCAGGGACAGGCCGATATCCATGGAACGAAAGAGCCTAGCAGGTTGCCCCTGCGGGCGCTGGTCTTCATGGCGTTCCGCTGAGACAAGCGAGTGAGGTCGATCGTGGTGGGGCGGGCGAGACGACTACCCCAGCTCGCGTCGCCGGAGCCAGAAAGGCAAGGCCCAGCACGCCCTACACGTTCAGCTCCGCCGCCCCGACGTGGGCCTCGCGGTAGCGCTCGCGCAGTGGCTCGACAACCTCCGCCAGGAAGCGGTCCACCTGCTGCGGGGCCCGGCCGACAAACTCCTTGGGGTCCGTCGCCGCCTGCAAGTCCACCTTCGCCAGCAACGGTTCGCCGGCGAGCCTCTCCAGCAGATCGTTCTCCGCCCCTTCCTCCTTGACGCGCTTCGCCGCCGCCTGGGCATGCCGACGGATCAGCTCGTGCACTTCCTGCCGATCTTGTCCGGATTGCACCGCCTGCATCAGGATCCGTTCGCTGGCCATGAAGGGCAGTTCCGCCGCCAGGTTGCGAGCGATCGTCTTCTCGTAGACCACCAGCCCCGCCGTGACGTTGCGGAGAATGTCCAGCGCCCCATCCAGCGCCAGGAAGGACTCGGGCAGGCTAAGCCGGCGATTCGCCGAATCGTCCAGAGTCCGCTCCAGCCACTGCGTCGCCGCCGTGTCGTAGGCGTTGTGCGCCAGGCTGATGACGAAGCGGCAGAGTCCCGTCGCCCGTTCGCAGCGCATGGGGTTGCGCTTGTAGGGCATGGCGCTGGAACCGACCTGCGTGGCCTCGAATGGTTCCTCTATTTCCTTGCGATTGGCCAGCAGCCGCACATCGTTGCAGAGCCGGTGCAGCACCGCCGCCGCGCAGGCCAGATCGCCCAGGATCATGGCGTCGACGACGCGGGGATAGGTCTGCCCGGTGATGGGGTAGGAGGCCTTGAATCCCAGGCGCTGGCAGAACATCCGGTCGAGCGCTTCGACCTTGTCGTGGTCGCCGCCGAAGAGGTCGAGGAAGCTGGCTTGCGTGCCGGTCGTGCCTTTAACGCCCCGCAGCCGCAGCGAGTCGTTGGTGGTCTCTAGCCGCTCCAGGCAGAGCAGCAGATCGTGGGCCCACATGACCGCTCGCTTGCCCACCGTCGTGGGTTGGGCCGGCTGGTAGTGCGTGAAGGCGAGCGTGGGCAGATCCCGGTACCGCCCGCCGAAGTCGCCGAGCTGCACGATGAGCCCCGCCAGCTTGGCGCGAATCAGAGCGAGGGCTTCCCGGAAGAGCAGCAGTTCGGCGTTGCAGTTGACGAACTGGCTCGTCGCCCCCAGGTGGATGATTGGTCGAGCGGCCGGCGCCACCTCACCCAGCGTCTGGATGTGGGCCATGACGTCGTGTCGCAGATCCCGCTCGTAGGCGGCGGCCTTGTCGAAGTCGATGTCGTCCTGATGGGCGCGAAGCTGGGCGATTTGCTCAGCGCTGATGTCCAAGCCAAGCTGCTGTTGGCACTCCGCCAGGATCAGCCAAAGCCTGCGCCAGGTGCTGAACTTGCGCCGGGGAGACCAGATGGCGAGCATCTCGGCGGAGGCGTTCCGCGCCACCAACGGACTTTCGTAACGGTCGTGGGCATCCATATCCGCATCATAGCCACCCGGCCCGACGCTCCGCCCGGCCGCCCCGCCTTCAGAACCCCAACCGGCCCAATGGCGCATAGACCGGGGATTCGCCGATACCGTGCAGTGGACGGCTGGTATCTTCATGGCAGGTCTCGAGCCCACGAACTCGAAGAAGCAGGTAGAGCGCCCGGTGCCACGCGAGCAGCCACATCTACGCCTAGCCGGAGCCGCCGACGCCGGCAATCGCGAGGCCCTGCTCATCCAGGCCGCCCAGGCCGGCGATCAGCAGGCCCGGGCCGAGCTGCTGGTCGGCTTTGAGCGGCGGCTGTACACCGTCTGCTTCCGCATGCTGGGCGAAGGGGAGGAGGCTCGGGACCTGACCCAGGAAGCCCTGATGAAGATCATCGCCGGCCTGGGGGGGCTACGACGGTCGGGCGGCTTTTTCCACCTGGGCCATCCGCATCGCCATGAATACCTGCCTGAGCCACCTGCGGAAGCAAAAACTCCGCCGCCACGCCTCCCTGGAGGCCCTGGAGGAGGGTCGGGACGGGGAAAGCGGGCGGCAAATCGGCCTCTCGCGGGAACCAGCCCCGGGCCGGGGCGTCGAACTGGAGCAGATGAGACGGAAGCTGCAGTGGGCCTTGCTGCAGCTCGATCCACAGATGCGCTCCGTTCTGGTGCTTCGCGACATCCGAGGCTTGGACTACGAACAAATCGCCGGCGTTGAGGAGATCGCGATCGGCACCGTCAAGAGTCGGCTCTTTCGGGCTCGGCTGGCCCTGCGCCAGGCCCTGAGTCGGGCCGATCGTGGCGCGACGGGCGACAAAGAGCCGCCGCCGGCGACGGAGACCACGACAAAGAGGAACCCGGCCAGACGAGCCGGTAAGAAGTAGCGACGACGGAAATCGGCATGGAAGAGCGAATCAAGAACGAATCCGAACTGCTGGCCTGGATCGAGGGCGACGCCACGCCGGAACAGGAGATGCACGTCAGCGCCCAGTTGGCGCACGATCCCCAGCTCAGCCGACTGGCGCACGAGTTGCGCGCCGACCGGGTGCTCTTGCAGCAGTTGGGTGAGGTCGAGCCGCCCGCCGACCTGCTCGTCGACGCCCAGACTCGCCTCGAGCGCAGCTTGCTGCTCGATAGTCCCGATGGCGATGGCGCGGCGGTGCTGGCCGCTCCCCTGTCCGCCGGCTCTCGCCGGGGTCGGCGTCTGGGGGCCTGGGGCTCCCTCGCCGCCGTCTTCCTGGTGGCCGTGACGCTGGGGGTGACCTGGAAGCTCGGCCTCTTCCGCACCGGGCCCGCTGGCATACCGCCGGCAGGCCCGGGAGACTCGCGGCTGGCGCTTGCGGAGACCGAGAAAGAGGTCGGCAGTGGCGTCGACACGCACGCCGCCGCCCGCGAAGAGAGTCAGCGTACTCGCGAGCATCCCCTGCAGCCCGATGATCGTCTGGAGCGGGGAATGCCCGCGAGTGGTGACGTCGCCGCCGAGCGTGTAATTGCGGGCCGGGATCGGCAGGTGACAGCCAAGGCCGACACCGAGAAGGGCGCCGACGACGGCGAGGCGCTGTGGTTGGACCACGCCGACCTCGAAGCGCCCGCTGAGCAACGACTCGCGGCCGTGAACGAGACGTCCGACCGCGACGCATCGATGGGGGCGCCCCTGGCCGACGTGGAGGCGGCACTGGTCGAACCGGCAGAAGAGCCGGCGCCAGCGACCGTGCTCGTCTGGTCCGGCGAGGTGCGCATGGAGGTCGAGTCGGCCCTCCTCGAGGATCCGGTCTTCCAGCGGAACCTCTCTATTCGGGTCTCGCACGATCCCCAGGAAAACCGGCGACGCAATGCCGGACAGGTGGGCGTGGGGGTCCTTCAGCAGCCGATCGTTGCACCGACTCCTCCGACCGATGCACTGCCCACCAGCGCCACCTCGCGCCTGGGCGGCGCCGAGCTTGAAACCGCGGAGGTGGCACGCGGCCGCCGGCCAGAGGACGAGATCAAGGGAATCCTCAACGACGAGCCAGCCTTCACCCTTCCTGTTGCCGAACCGCTGACGACCGAGGAATTCGGGAAGGGAACGAGTGACTACGGCCAGATCATGATGCAGATGCCGGGCGGCGAGGTCTACGAGGTCGAAGTCTCGATGCGTCGACTTCCCCGGTACGTGGATATCCTCAACACCCCCACGCAATCCGCCTGGCTCGAGTTCGACGCCAGCCGCCGCCTGCGCTACCAGGCGGCCCGCCAGCGCTTGCTCAGCGGTCGAAGCATTTTCTGGTGGCGGCAGGAAGCGTGGGAAGCCTCGCGCAGCCAGACGATCTACCGGCTTGATCCCTTGCCCCCTGAGATGATCGACGAGGCGGATCCCGCATCAGCGCCCGCGGAATCGGCCACTGAATCAGACGAAGCGAGCAGTGCGACACCGAAGTAGCGCTGGGATCGCCTGCCGAGTTGCAGCCCTGCTAATCACCCCCATCATTCTCTACGCGCTGTCGTCGTCAGGCGACGTCGCGGCTGATCTTGAGGCGCGCTTCTGCGAGCTCGGTCTCGGGCGACTCGTCCAGCGCCTCGCCCTTTAGATCCGTCTTCTGCAGCACGGGCGCGCCAACCCGGGCCGGATGCCGTTGCTCGTCGAGCACCCAGAGCAGGACCCCCAGCGGCGGGCTGAAACAGAGCCCCGCCCAGAGCAGTGTGGAGCTGCCGCCGGTCACGTTGCCCAAGAGCCGGAAGCAGAGCACCGCCAGGGCGAAGGAACCGACCGCCAGCAGTAGCAGCATGACCAGCCGCACCGGCTGCAGTTCGGATTCAGGCGTCCAGCCTTCGAAATGCTTCTGTCGCACACGCCACCTCACCCGTGTAGCGCTTGATCTGTTCAGGGGTTGCGAATGAATTCTGGCAGCCTAAGTCGGCGTGGCCCGGGACGCAAGTGACCCAGACAGTCGTGGATAACCGCCCAGGCAGGTGCTTGCCGTACAATGCCGACATGGAAACCGCGACGCTCATTGCCAGCCGTGCCTTGGATATCGAGGCCTCCGGGATCCGCCGCGTCTTTGATCTGGGGGCGCAACTCAAAGATCCCATCAACCTCTCCATCGGCCAGCCCGACTTCGATGTGCCCGAGCCCATCAAGGCGGCGGCGATCGAGGCCATTAAGGCCGGCCGAAACAGCTACACCGTCACCCAGGGGATGGCGGAGCTGCGGGCTCGCCTGCTGGACCATCTCAGCGAGAAACTCGGTTGGTGCTTCACGGGCGACCACCCCGAGCATGGCCTGCTCGTCACCTCCGGCGTCTCGGGCGGCTTGCTCCTGGGCATGCTCGCCCTCATCAACCCCGGCGATGAAGTCATCATGGCCGACCCCTCCTTCGTGCTCTACAAGCACGTCGTGCGCATGGCGGAGGGACGGACGGTCTTCTGCGACACCTACCCCGACTTCCGCCTCACTGCCGAACGGCTGGAGCCCCTCTTCACCGAGCGCACCAAGCTGGTCCTGGTCAACTCGCCCAGCAATCCGACCGGCATCGTCAACACCCAGGCGGAACTCGACGACATCGCCGACCTCTGCGCTCGCAAGGGTGTCCTGCTCTGCAGCGATGAGATCTACGATGTCTTCACCTACAGCGAAGCCATGGAGAACGGCCGTTCGCCCAGTCCGACGGCGACGAATCGCGAGACGCTGCTGCTCCGCGGTTTCAGCAAGACCTACGGCATGACCGGCTGGCGCATGGGCTACGCCGCCGGACCGGCCCGCATCATCAACGAGATGACCAAGCTCCAGCAGTTCAGCTTCGTCTGCGCTCCCTCGATGGCGCAGGCCGCCTGCGTGCCGGCCCTCGGTGTCGATGTCAGCCACCACGTCGAGAGCTACCAGAAGAAGCGTGACTTCGTGGTCGAGACGCTCTCCAAGGTGACTGAACTTGAGACGCCGGGCGGGGCGTTTTACGCCTTTCCCAAGGTGCCCACGCACCTGGGCCTGACCGGGACCCAGTTCGTCGAGCAGGCGATCAGCAAGAACGTGCTCAGCATCCCCGGCGGCGCCTTCAGTTCGCGCGACACGCACATCCGCCTCAGCTACGCCACGAAGGATGAGACGCTGCAGCGCGGTTTGGAGATCCTCTGCGACCTGATGCGCTAAGCCGAAGCGCGGAGAGCAGATCGACGGGTGCGGTTATCGGAGGCTCCCGAGGCGCCTGCACTCGCCGCGACTGCCAGATTTTCTGAGGATTTCTGTTGCCACCGGCGCGAGCCATCGGCATACTGAAGACAGCCTTGCGGGATCTGCATGATGCTCCCTGGCAAGGGGTTACAATCGCCATCCACCCGCCGCCGACCTGGAACCTGTTCTGGCCGGCGGTTTTTTTCTGGGGGCAGCGTCCGCGCCGGTGCTGAGGCCTCTCTTCGCGCCGGCGCGGTGTTGCCCCTCGCATTTCGCAGCGGCTGCGGGCGAAGCACCGATACCATGGGGAGATGCGGGTCTTGCTCCTGACCGATCGTGACTTCACCATCCGTGAGAACCCCATGGTCGAACGGCTGGCTGTCGGTCTCATGGCGGCGGGGGTCTCCGTGGCCCGGGCGGCGCCGGATGAGGTCGCACCCTGGCGCGAGCCGGGACTCGCGCCGCGGGCCACCTATCGCGATCGACAGTTGCCCTGGGGCTGGCCCGCTTGCGGACGGGAGCTCATCGCTCGACTCGACGCCGCCGGCTGGGGCTCGGACCCGGTCGACATCGTCCACGTCTTCGGCCGTGGCGCCTGGCGTCTGGGCTTCGCCGCGGCCCGCGCTGCGGGGGCCTCCGTGGTGCTGGAGGTCTGGTCCAGCGAACTGGCCGAGCGCCTGCCCGGCTCCAAGGTTCGCGGCGAGGTCGGCGCCTACAACACCCCCAGTCAGTCCCTGGCCGCGGCCCTGCGTTCGCAGGTCGATCCCAACCTGGTGTCGCATCTGCCCTGGGGCGTACTCGCTATCTCAGATGCGGACTTCTACCCGCCGCTCTCCGAACTGGAGAAGAGCATCAGTGTCGTTCTCATCGCCTCCGGCAAGGACCTGCCCGCCTGTCGGGCTTGCCTGGGGGGGGATGGCGGCGATCGCCCCCGCCTTCCCGCAACTCTGTGTCTTCCTGGCCACACCAACCGACGCCGCCGGCCGCATGCATCTGCTCTGCCAGGAGCTCGGCCTGGACGGCCTCGTTTCCCTGGTCCCCCTTGATGCCGCCGCCCGTGGGCTGGAGCTGCAGGCGGACCTGCTGGTGATCCCCGAGGCCCTGGGCGAGCACCGCAGCTTCTGCCTGCAGGCGATCGCCAACGGCCGCATCATCGTCGCGGTGGAGGATCGCATCGTCGACTACCTGCGGGCGGAGACGGTGACGGAGACGGTGTGGCCGGCCAAACGCAAGGCTTGGCAGGCGGCTTTGGAGCGAATTCTCAAGCGTCCCACGTCGGCCCGCGAGCGGGCCCGGCGGGCACGTGAACTGGTGCGGGCGGCGTACACGGCGAGCGGACAGGTGGATGGCGTGGCCACGCTGTATGAGCGGGTGGTCAAAGGAGATACGATCGCCTTCGCGCCGGAGGAGGCTCCATCGAGTTGAGCTTGCGATGACTAGGAATACCACGCATGGCCCTCACTGAGTCGACGGTGCTCGTGTGACGGCACCTATAAAAAGTCCGAGAAAAGCACTTATAACACTGTGGAATGTCGGCTATTCTGGCCGATACCAAATTAGATCATCTTTCTCCCCTCCGCTCCGCTGTTGCGTTCTCGCGACAGCGGGGTTTTCTCTGCGCCCCGGCTCGGCTACCCTCGCGGCGGTCTGTTCCATGAAGGAGGCCGCCGTGCCCACACCACGCACCCTGCTCTCACGCTGCTCGTGTCTGATCCTCGCCTTGGTTATCGGATGCAGTCCCGCCACCCCCCAAAGAGTGGAGGAGCAAAAGCCGTTCGATCCGCCGCCGCCGCTCGCACCACTTCTCGTCGGCACCCCCGGGCGCGAGCTGCCGTTTCCCCCGCAGCGGTTCGAATCGCTGCGACTGGGGCTGCTTCCCGATCGGACCGCCGGCCAGCCCTGGGGCCTGCCCTATCTGGCGCGCGCCGCCGAGGACCTCTCGCGCACTCGCCCCGACGCGCTCATCGGCGTCGGCGACATGGTGCAGGGCTACACGCGCAGCACCGCCCAGTTCCGGCGCGAGGCCGCCGAATTCCAGGGGGCGCTGGCCGGCCTGGACATTCCCTTCTACCCCGCGCCGGGCAACCACGACATCGTCGCCGGCTCGCGCGAGGCGGGGGACTCGACCTTCGTGGGGCTGTACGAGGAGTTGTTCGGCCCGCGCTACTACGCCGTCGACTTCGGCCTGGCCTACGTCGTTGTACTGTGCACCGAGGATCTCGCGGCGAGCGGCGGCAACTCCGACTTTGGCGACGAGCAACTGGCCTTCCTCGATCGCGCCCTGGCCTCGGGAAGGGAGCGGCAACTGCCCATCTTCGTCTTCATGCATCGGCCGGCCTGGCGCTCGCGCGGGTCGAACTTTCTCAGCGAGGTGCATCCGCGCTTGGTGGCGGCGGGGGTCGACGCGGTCATCGCCGGACACTTCCATTCCCTGCAGCGCGATCCGGATCGCGACGGCATTGAGTACCACGTGCTCGGCGTGTGCGGCGGCATGATCGATCAGCACCCGCTCACCGGGCAACTGCATCATCTCTCCTACCTCACGGTGCAGCCCGACGGGTCCTTCAACCTCTACCACAGTCCCGTGGGACACACGCTCCCGGATGATTGGATCCTGACCGAGGATCAGAACCGCGCCTACTCGCTGAAGTCGCGCGCGGCGGGCAAATTCACCGCCTTGCCACAGCCGCTGGGTCAGCCGGTCAACGGCTCCACCAGCATCGAAGTGCGCAATCCCCTGGATCGTCCGATTCGCGTGCGTGCGGAGTTGGTGAACGGCCTGCCCGAACCGGTGCTGGTGGAAGGACAATCGTTCTATTCGACGACGGAGCGCGACATCTTCTCCGGGCACAACACCCACGCCGCCACGCCGTTCCGTCTCGTGGGTGGCGCCGGCGTGCGGACGCTGGCTCCGGACGAGCGCCTCGATTTCCAGGTGCAGTTGACCTCCCCGGCGCAAGCGTCGATGACGCCTCCCCCGGAGGTGCACTTGCATCTGACGTTCGAAGACAGCCAAGGCCGCGAGGTGCCGATCGTGGTGCGCCGGCGCGTGCCCCTGACCATGTCGCTGGACCTGGCGATGGGCGAGGTCGACTCGCTCTTACTTTGGGCCTGGCAGGCGAGTGTCTACGACAACGATGAACCGGTTCCGAGTATGACCCTGGCGCGCAGCGGCGACGATCTCTATCTGGCCCTGCAGGTGCCGGACGACGTGGTGACGGTGTCGGCCGCGAGCCTGGACGATCGCACCCGGGTGCACGATCCCCTGGAAGACACGGTGATTCTGCGTGTGGGCGACGAGCGCTACCTGATCGACCCCTTCGCGGATGCGGACAGCCAGGTCCTGGAAATCCTGGAGCACGACGGCAAGGCGCTCCTGGTGCCCACGGAGCGCGTGGTGAGCTCCGCCCGCCGCACGCCGGATGGGTACGGGCTGCGGGCGGTGGTGCGCCAGGCGCCGTCGCCGATCCGCCTCGACGTGCAGGTCGCCGATAACGACGGCGGCTACTTCACGCAGTGGCGGCAGCTTTCAGCACCCTGGCTGGAGCCCTGGGGCGTCGAGGTCCGGTAGATTGGCACCTGTGAGTTCTGGGGTGGATGGGGGGTCGATCTGCAACGATCATTTCGCGCCGAATGCCTGGCCCGTGCTTGCGGATTGTCAGGATCAGGGCATGCTTGACCTGACAGGGGAAGCTTGCGGATCCACCTATGTACTCGGATCGCCTCCGGAGTATGTGAGGGAAGCACAATGAGAAGATTTGTTTTGACCGCCTCGGCGCTCGTGGTCGGAAGTGCGCTCGGTATGGCTGCGAATGAGGCCAAGGCCCAGTGCGTCATCGTCAAGAGCAGTAGTGCTCGGGTCGTGAATCCAGCCCCGCGCTGCGACCGCACCCGCGCCCTGCTCGTCACCAAGAGCAAGCCCGCCTCGCCACACTTCGTGGTGACAACGCCCGTCGCCTCGCGCGGCTCGCTCGCCGACTGCCGCCAACCCGGTGCTGGTTACTACGGCCTGGCGGACGGTACGCAGGCCCGGCTCTACGTGCGTATCAAGAACGCGCCCGGCCGGACGCTCGGCTTGCGGGCGGTCGGCCTGGATCCCTTCCAGGAGCTGCCCAGGCACTTGCCGCGTCGCTATCGCGATGCCCAGGAGTGGTGGTTGTACGCCAACGGCCTGGTCAACCGGGCGCGCCTGCTCAAGCGCGTTCCCGCCTCGGACAAGGGCGGCGACGACACCCAGGTGGAGAGCACCGCCCTGGCTCCCAGCCGCACGGTGGTGAAGCCGACGCCCCGGGCCACGATCAAGATTGATCCCGCGGCACGAGCCGGCGGCGACCAGCGGATCTGACACGCCGGGCCAGCAGCAGCCCTAGAGCGTTTTGTGTTCATTCGTAGCGGCGTGCCTGGATTCGAGGCGGTGGGGCGGGCGTCTCGCCCGCCGGAAACACCGTTTCGACACCGACGTCGGCGGGCGGGACGCCCGCCCCACCCCACGGTAGTGGATCACGGACGCTACAAGCGAGTGCAAAACGCTCTAGCAGTTCCGTAGGAAGCGCTGCGGCCTTGCCGCGGTTCGGCTCCGTGGACGATCCGAGTCGGCGGCACCAGGAAGCGGCGTGTACGCTGGTCGCGTACCGCGATGAATCGCGTCGCTTCATCTGGGGACGGAGAAGGCGTCGGCTGCCTTCTAGCGGATCGAACCCAGCGAACCGGCCTTGTATTGACAGGTATGACTCCTCGCGCAGAGAACAGCCCGCCATGAGAATGGCGGGCTGTTTGCGCTGCGTTTGAGTTCGAGCGAATCGCCGCGGCGACTTACTCGCTGCTGGTGCTCAGGGCGGTGGGGTTCTCGGGAACCTCGACGGCCGGCTGCGCTTGCAGGGCCTCCTCCGGGGCCTCGGCGCCCAGGGACTCGGCCTGGAGGGCGGCTTCGGCGAGCATTGCCTCACGGCTCTGCTCCGCGGAGACGGGCTCGGCGGCGAGGTACTTGATGCCGCGAGCGCGGTGGGCCTTGAAGCCGGTGCCGGCCGGGATGAGGTGGCCGAGCAGGACGTTTTCCTTCAGGCCGGTCAGGGTGTCGATCTTGCTCGCCAGCGACGCTTCCGTGAGCACCTTGGTGGTCTCTTGGAAGGAGGCGCCGGAGAGGAAGGACTCGGCTTGCAGCGACGCCTTGGTGATGCCCAGGAGCAGCGTCCGGGCCGTGGCGGGCTTGGCCTTGCGGGCCTTGGCCGCGGTTCGGCCATCCGCCTCGGTGGCGGCGTTGGCCTCCTTGAACTCGGTCTTGTCGACGAGGGCGTTGTCCGGCAGCGTCGTGTCGTTGGCGGCGGTAACGAAGGTCTTGGCGGCGATCGAGGAATTCGCCTTGCGGAAGGTGTGCTTGTCGACGACCTCGTAAGGCAGCAGAGCGGTATCGCCCGGGCTCTCCACCCGCACCTTGCGAAGCATCTGGCTGAGAATCACCTCGATGTGCTTGTCGTTGATGTTCTGACCCTGGGCGCGGTAGACGTTCTGCACTTCATCGAGCATGTAGGTCCAGAGCGCTTCCTCGCCCTTGATTCGCAGGATGTCGTGCGGCACGAGCGGGCCGTCGATGAGCGGATCGCCCGCCTCGACGTAATCGCCGGTGTGCACCAGCAGGTGGCGGTCCTGCGGCACGTGGTGGTCCTTTTCCAAGCCGCCTTCCGAGCCCACCCGGATCGTCATCTTGCCCTTGCGCTTGTCGCTGAGCAGCTCGACGGAGCCGGAGATCTCCGCCATGACCGCCGGCTCCTTGGGCTTGCGGGCTTCGAAGATCTCGGTGACTCGAGGCAGACCGCCGACGATGTCCTGGGAACCGGCGACGCCTCGCGGCTGGCGAGCCAGCATGTGGCCGGCCTCGATGGCTTGGCCTTCCTGGACCTCGATACGTGCCTTGGCGGGCAGGTAGTGGAAGTCAAGGATCTTGCCGTCGGGACCTTCGATAACCACCTGCGGGTGCTTCTCGCCCTTGTGCTCGATAACGACGAGGGCGGTGAGGCCCTTGCCGGCGTCTTCCTCGCGCACCGTCTCGCCGATCTCGACGTCGACGAAGCGCACGGAGCCGGGCTTCTCCGCCAGGATCGGCGTCCGGTGCGGATCCCAGCTAACCAGCTGCTCGCCCTTCTTCACAGCCTGGCCGGGCCTGGTCAGGATCAGCGCGCCGTAAGGCACCTTGAACTTCTCAAGCTCGCGATCCTTGTAGTCGAGGACGGCGATCTCGCCGTTTCGCTTCAAGGCGGTCAAGACCTCCTTGCCGTCCGCGTCGAGGATGGGCACGTCGTTGCAGTCGCGCAGTTCGATGGTGCCGGCGTGGCTGGCACGGATGTCGGTGTCGACGAGCTGACGGGTGGCGACGCCGCCGGTGTGGAAGGTCCGCATGGTGAGCTGCGTGCCGGGCTCGCCGATCGACTGGGCGGCGATGATGCCGACCGCCATGCCGTTCTCGACGGGCCGGCCGGCCGACATGTCCATGCCGTAGCAGAGGCCGCAGATCCCGGTGCCGGAATCGCAGGTCAGGGGGCTGCGGACGGTGACGCTGTCGATGCCCAGGGACTCGATTTTCTTGGCGGCGTCTTCGGAGATGATCTCGTCGGCGGCGACGATGATCTGGTCGGTGACCGGGTTGAGGATCGCCGAGATGCTGACCCGGCCGATGATCGAATCGCGCAGGGGCACGTCGACCTCTTCGCCCTTGTAGGTCGCTTTCTTGTTGACGCCGCGGTTGGTGCCGCAGTCGCGCTCGGCGACGATGACCGACTGGGCCACATCGCAGAGCTTGCGGGTGAGGTAACCCGAGTCCGCCGTCTTCAGGGCGGTATCGGCCAAACCCTTGCGGGCTCCGTGCGTCGAGGAGAAGTACTCCAGCACGTTCAGGCCTTCGCGGAAGTTGGCGCGAATGGGCGTCTCGATGATCTCGCCGCTGGGCTTACTCATCAGACCACGCATACCGGCGAGCTGCTGCATCTGGCTGACGTTGCCTCGAGCACCCGAGTCCGACATGAGGTAGACGGGGTTGAGGTAGTGCTGGCCTTCGTCGCTGTCGAGCGGCAGGTAGTCGCCGTTCACAAGTCGGCGATCGTTACGCAGGGTGTTGATCAGCTCCTTGGTGATCTCTTCGCGGCAGTGGGCCCAGAGGTCGAGTAGCTGGTTGTGTCGCTCGCGCTCCGTGATGTTGCCTTGCTCGAAGGCCTTCTCGACGCGATCGACCTTCTTCTGCGTGGCGGCGAGAAGCTTGGGCTTCTCGGCGGGGGTCCGCAGGTCGGTGATGCCGATCGACAGACCCGCCAGCGTCGACTGCTTGAAGCCGAGCGCCTTGAGATCGTCGAGGAGATCAATAGTGGCGGGCCGGCCCAGACGCTCGTAGGTGTCGTCGATGACCCGCGAGCAGCCCTTCTTGGCCAGGGTGCAGTTGTAGAACGCCATGCCCGGGGCCAGGATGTCGGCGAAGAGGATTCGGCCGACCGTGGTGACGATGCGGTGATTCTTGGGCAGCGGCTCGGCGTCGCGCTTCTGGTCGGTGACCTGTTCCGCGAAGCCGTCCAGACGCACCAGGATGCGGTCGTGCAGCTTAATCTTGTGATGATCGAAGGCGAGAATGGCCTCCATGCGATCGCGGAAAACGGGAAGCTCCTCGATCGGCTTCTCCTCACGCTCCATGATCGTGATGAAGTACACGCCCATGACGATGTCCTGCGAGGGCGACATGATGGGCGAGCCGTTCGCCGGCGAGAAAATGTTGTGCGTCGACAACATCAGGCAGTGCGCTTCCGCCTGCGCCTCCACGGAGAGCGGCAGGTGCACCGCCATCTGGTCGCCGTCGAAGTCGGCATTGAAGCCCGTGCAGACCAGCGGGTGGATCATGATGGCGTTGCCTTCGACAAGCACCGGCTCGAACGCCTGAATGCCCATGCGGTGCAACGTCGGAGCGCGATTCAGCAGCACCGGGTGCTGGTAGATCACCTCTTCCAAGATGTCCCAGACCTCGGGGTCGCGACGCTCCAGCATGCGCTTGGCCGACTTGATGGTGTCGGCGAGGCCGTGCTCCTTGAGCTTGCGAATGATGAAGGGCTGGAACAGCTCCAGGGCGATCTTCTTGGGCAGGCCGCACTGATTCAGCTTCAGCTCCGGCCCGACCACGATCACGGAACGAGCGGAGTAGTCCACCCGCTTGCCCAGCAGGTTCTCGCGGAAGCGGCCCTGCTTGCCCTTGATCATGTCCGTGAGCGACTTGAGGGGCCGATTGCTCGAACCGAGCACCGGCCGGGGGCAGCGGCCGTTGTCGAAGAGGGCGTCCACCGCCTGCTGCAACATGCGCTTCTCGTTGCGGATGATGACCTCGGGGGCGTTGAGGTCCATCAGCTTCTTAAGGCGGTTGTTGCGGTTAATGATGCGGCGGTAGAGGTCGTTCAGGTCGCTGGTGGCGAAGTTGCCGCTCTCCAGCAGCACCAGCGGGCGCAGATCGGGCGGGATGACGGGAATGACGTCCATGACCAGCCAGGCGGGATCGTTGCCGCTGCCGCGCACTTGCTCGACCAGCTTGAGGCGCCGGGAGAGATCGCGGATCTTCTGCTTGGAGCGGGTGGCGTCGAGTTCAGCCCGCAGCGTCGCTGAGAGCTCGTCGAGATCGAGCCGATCGACCAGCTCCCGCACCGCCTCGGCGCCCATGAGCGCCTGGAAGGCGTTGCCGTACATATCGAGATAGTGCCGGTACTCGTCTTCCGTGAGCAGTTGCTGGAACTTCAGCTCGGTGTCGCCGGGGTCAATGACGACGTAGTCCTGGAAGTAGATGACCTTCTCCAGGTCGCTGGTCTTCATGGCCAGCATGTTGCCCAGGCGCGAGGGCATGGACTTGAAGAACCAGATGTGCACGATGGGGGCGGCGAGGTTGATGTGGCCCATGCGCTTGCGGCGCACGCGCGAGTGCGTCACCTTAACGCCGCAACGATCGCAGATGATGCCCTTGTACTTGGTGCCCTTGTACTTGCCGCAGGCGCACTCGTAGTCGCGCTCGGGGCCGAAGATGCGCTCGCAGAAGAGGCCGTCCTTCTCCGGGCGGTAAGTACGGTAGTTAATCGTCTCAGGCTTCTTGACCTCGCCGAACGACCAGGATCGGATGTCGTTCGGCGACGCCAGAGTGATGCGAATGCTGCCGTAATCGTTGACGCGGTCGTATACGCTTTCAGCCATTGAATCCGCTCCCAAGGGTCGCGCGGTTGTCTTGGCGTGTCATTCTCAGTTCCGTGCAGCCCCGAAGGACTGGCTGGGCGGCTGGGGCGGTGCTCCCCGGTTCCGCCCTGAGGCACGTGCCCCGGGGGTCAGAGCAGATTGCCGCCGTCGGCATACTGCTTCTCCAAGGCGATATTCATACCCAAGCCCTTGATCTCGTTGCAGAGCACGTCGAAGGCGACCGGCATGCCGGCCTCCAGGGTGTTCGTGCCCTTGACCATCGACTCGTAGATCTTGGTGCGGCCTTCCACATCGTCGGACTTGACGGTCAGCAGTTCCTGGAGGATGTAGGCGGCGCCGTATCCCTCCAAGGCCCAGACTTCCATCTCCCCGAAACGCTGGCCGCCGGTGCGAGCCTTGCCGCCCAGGGGCTGCTGGGTGATGAGCGAGTAGGGGCCGGTCGCTCGAGCGTGGATCTTGTCGTCGACCAGGTGGTGCAGCTTGATGAGGTACATGTAGCCCACCGTCGTTCGCTGGTGGAAGGGCTCGCCGGTGCGGCCGTCGTGCAGCTGGATCTTGCCGCCGGCCGGTACTTCCGCCAGCAGTTCCCGCGGGGTGGGATGGCCGTTGTCCTCTTCGTACATCTGGTTCTTGTTGCGGACGTACTCGTTGGCCTCTTCGATGACCTCGTGGATTTCCTTTTCGGTGGCGCCGTCGAAGACGGGCGTCACCGCCTGGAAGCCGAGCACTTGCGCCGCCCAGCCCAGGTGGGTCTCCAGGATCTGGCCGACGTTCATGCGGCTGGGCACGCCCAGCGGGTTGAGCAGCACGTCCACGGAGTTGCCGTCTTCCAGGAAGGGCATGTCCTCTTCCGGAACGATCTTGGCGATGACGCCCTTGTTGCCGTGTCGGCCGGCCATCTTGTCGCCCACGGACAACTGCCGCTTGGTGGCCAGGTAGACCTTGACCATTTCCAGGACGCCGCTCGGCAGTTCGTCGCCGCGCTTCATGTGGGCCAGCTTGCGCTGCTTTTCCTTCTCGATGGCCTGGATGCGGGGCCAGAACTGGCGGTAGACGACTTCGCTCTCCGCCTTGGCCTCCTTGTTGCCCTTGATCCAGCCGACCTCGAAGGTCTCGATCTGCTCCAGGATGACTTCCGGAATGCTGGAGGCGCCGACCTTCTGGCGCGTGGAGGGGTCGACCAGCTCCATGCCCGCCAACTGGTTGACGCGCTCGACCATCTGCCGGAAGAGGGAGATGGCGCGCTCGTCCATTTGGCGACCGTACTCAGCCATCTCGTCCTTCAGCTTCTTCTTCTGCTCATCGCTCATGTGCATGCGACGGCTGAAGCGCTTGGCGCCGATGACGATGCCCTGCGTGCCGGCCGGAACTTCCAGCGAATCGTTCTTCACGTCTTCGCCGGCCCGACCGAAGATGGCATGCAGGAGCTTCTCTTCCGGGGTCAATTCGCTCTTGCTCTTGGGGCTGACCTTGCCCACGAGGATGTCGCCGGGGCCCACCCTGGCGCCGATGCGGATGACGCCGTTCTCGTCGAGGTTACGCAGCATCTTCTCCGAGACGTTGGGGATGTCGCGGGTGAACTCCTCGCGTCCCAGCTTTGTCTCGCGGATCTCGACATCGAACTCATCGATGTGGATCGAGGTGTAGACATCCTCGCGGACCAGCCGCTCGTTGATGACGATGGCGTCCTCGAAGTTGTAGCCGTCGAAGGTGCTGAAGGCGACCATGACGTTGCGGCCAATCGCCAGTTCACCCTGGACCGTGGAGGCGCCATCCGCGAGGATGTCGCCTTCTTTCACGACCTGGTCCAGCCCCACGCAAGGCTTCTGGTTCAGGCAGGTGCGTTCGTTCAGGCCGACGAACTTTCGCAGGGGATACTCGTCGGCGTTGTCGATGACGATCATGGAGGAGTCGACGTGGGTCACCGTGCCGCCGTTCTTGGCCCGCACGATCATGCCGGAGTACTGGCCGACGGACTTCTCCATGCCGGTGGCGACGCAGGGGGGCACGGCTCGTACCAGAGGCACCGCCTGCCGCTGCATGTTGCTGCCCATGAGAGCCCGGTTGGCGTCGTCGTGCTCCAGGAAGGGGATCAACGCCGCCGACACGCCCACAATCTGCTTGGGCGAGATGTCGACGAACTCGACTTCCTTGGCGTCGAGCTCGGCCAACTCACCGTCCACACGCGCCAGGACGTTACCCCGGGCGAGGCGGCCTTTCACGTCGAGCGATTCGCACGGCGCCAGGACGGCCTTGATCTCCTCATCGGCCCGCAGGTACTGCACGTCGCCGGTGACGTCGCCGTCCTTCACCACCCGGTAGGGCGTCAGCAGGAAGCCGTACTCATCCACCTTGGAGTAGATGCCCAGCGAGATGATCAGGCCGATGTTCGTGCCTTCCGGCGTTTCGATGGGGCAGATGCGGCCGTAGTGGCTGATGTGCACATCGCGAACTTCGAAGCCCGCCCGCTTGCGGTTCAAACCGCCCGGGCCCAGGGCCGACAGCTTGCGCTCGTGCACCAACATCGAGAGCGGGTTGGTCTGGTCGACCACCTGGCTCAGCTCGCTGCGGCCAAAGAAGAAGTCGATGGCCGAACTGATGCTCTTGGTGTTGACCAGGTCCGCGATCTTGCTCAGTTCGTCCGGGTCCTTGACGCTCATCCGCTCCTGCACGGTGCGGCGCAGCTTCAGGAAGCCCTTGCGCATCTCTTCGACCGCCAGTTCGTCCAGCGTCCGCAGGCGGCGATTGCCCAGGTGGTCGATGTCGTCGACGACGGCGATGGGCCGGCCGGTGCGCGGATCGGGCCGGCCGCTTCGCATGTCCAGCATGTACTGCACGACCTGGATGAAGTCGTTCTCCTGGATGAACATCTCCGTCTCGGGAACGTCGAAGTTGAACTTCCGGTTGATGCGGAAGCGGCCGACTTTGCCCAGGCGGTAGCGGTTCAGATCGAAGAACTTCTCCCGGAAGAGCTGCTTGGCCTTTTCCACCTGCGGCGGGTTGCCCGGGCGGAGACGGCCGTAGATCTTCAGGAAGGCCGCATCCTGCTCGGCGTGCTCCTCGAACTGATCGAGGCGTTCCTCGGCCAGGGTGTTGAGAATGAGCGGATCCGAGACGTTGGTGATGATGCGGATGGTCTGCAGGCTGCTGTTCTGGATGGCTTCGATGGCCTCGCCCACCTGCCGGCACATGCCCACGAGCACCTCGCCGGTCTCGTTGTCGATGATGGGGCTGGCCAGATAGTGCTCGGGCTTGAGCTGCTCGACCGGGAGGTCGGCGGTGGCGTAGAAGAGGTTGATGATGTCTTCCGTCGTCGTCGCCGAATCGCCCAGGCAGCGCAGGAAGGTCATCGCCGGCAACTTGGCCGACTGATCGATGCGCATGGTGAGCACATCTTTCTTGGTGACCTCCAGCTCCAGCCAACTGCCGCGCTCGGGGATGATGCGGGCCGAGTGCAGGGGCCGGTCACCCTCCGAGGAGATGGTGGTGAAGTCCACGCCGGGTGAGCGGTGCAACTGGCTGACAATGCAGCGCTCGGCCCCGTTCACGATGAACTCGCCGCCACCCATCATGATGGGGATCTCGCCGAGGTAGATCTCTTCCTCGGTGATCTCGGGGTGCCCATCGCGCACCAGACGGACCGCCACGCGGAAGGGCATGCCGTAGGTGAGACGAAGCTCGCGACACTCATCGGGGGTGTAGCGGGGCTCATCCAGCGTGTAGTAGAGGTACTCGAGTCGCATCGAGCCGTCGTAGGACTCGATGGGGAAGATCTCTCTCAGCAGAGCTTCGAGACCGGTCTCGATCTCGCGCTCGTCCGAGCCCATCCCCAGCTGTAAAAACCGCTGGTACGCCTCATGCTGAATCTCGGTGAGTACGGGGACAGGAATCGCGTCTCCGCGCTTCGAGAAATCGCGCACGTTCGTCGAAGGCATGAATTCACCTCGAATATGCGTGGAGTGACCAAGGTGCCCTGGTTGTAGTGGGTCGGGCCGTGTGACCGCACATGCACCGCCGCTCGTAGTTGCGCCAAGTCCCAAAGCGTAGCAAAGCCCGGGCCGAAGAACAAGCGCCGGGCCGGTCAGTCGCCTGCTTTTTGTCTAGAATTCGCTTGACTTCCCCTTTTTTGTAAAGTGAAGCCACAGGTCGCTTTTTCCCCAGGCTGACATCCCTTGTATAGGGGGTCAGCTCCGGCCTCAGGGATGGACTGGACCGGTCGGCTGGGTGGGCTACACTTCCTCCACCTCGCCGAGGCCGCCCCGGGTTGGGCGATACGGGCATCAGGCCGGCCCCGGCAGATCACCATTCCGAACGCCGACTCAAGAAGGAGGCGCCCATGCGGATCCTGCTCGCCATCCCTGTCTACAACGAGGAAAAGTACGTCGAGCAGGTCCTGAGAAAGGTCCGCCGCTACGCCCCCGGGGACATCCTCATTATCGACGACGGCTCCACCGACGCCACCCCCATGCTCCTGGCCCGCCAGCCGGTCGAGGTCATTCGCCACGCCCAAAACCGCGGCTACGGCCGATCCCTCGTCAATGCCTTCTGCTGGTCCCACATGGGCAAGTACGACTGGCTGATCACCATGGACTGCGATGAGCAGCACGAGCCCGAGGAGATCCCTGCCTTCCTGGAGGCGATCCGCCGCGACGACGCCGACGTCATCTCCGGCTCCCGCTACTTGCAGCAGATGCAGGGCAACGACGTCCCCCCCGGCGAGCGGCAGCAAATCAACCACCGGCTCACCGACACCGTCAACAGTTGCCTCAACCTGCAACTCACCGACACCTTCTGCGGCTTCAAGGCTTACCGCGTCGATGCCTTGCGCTGGCTTGACCTCAGCGTCGATGGCTACGCCTTCCCCATGCAGTTCTGGGTCCAGGCAGCCGCCCACCGCCTGCGGATCCGCGAGATCCCCGTGCGCTTGATCTACAACGACGCCGACCGGACGTTCGGCGGGCCGCTCGACGACGCCGTGATCCGCCTGGCGCACTACCGCCACGTCTTCACGCAGGAAATTGCCAAGTACGCCCAAGCCCTGCCCGCGATTCACGTCAACGGCAATTGCAAGTCGGGAGCGCCCTGTTCGTGCTGATCCCACCGACCCAGGTCGGCGCCGCCGAAGTGCGGACGGCCCCGCCGCTCCGACAGGTGGCTGGTCGATGGCGGGCCTGGGGTGAGGGGGAGTGGGGCCCAGACCAGGCAAGCCGACGATTTCGTGAGGAACTGGGCCTGCCCACCGATCGGGCGCTCGTGCTGACCGGGCACCAATCGGTGCTCTGGCATCCGGGGATCCTCGCCAAGTACATCGCCGCCGACCAGATCGCGGCAGCGCGCGGGGCGGCGGTCGCCTCCCTGGTGGTGAGTCACGACATCGACGACCCCGACCTCGTGGCCTTCCCGGTTCGAACTGCTGATGGCGGGCTGAAGCGACGATTCCATCGGCTGACCGGCGGGGAGGGCGACGACCGCATGCCGGCTCGGCGTCCCGCCACACCGCCCACCGCCCCGCAACTGGCGGCCGGCGAGGCCTGGCCGATCGAATCGGTGGCCTCGGGCCTGGCGGAGATGGAACGGGCCCTCGCCACCCACGCCGGCGCTGCGAGCCTGGCCGCCCAACTGGCAGCGGCGACGGCGGATCTGGCCCGGCCCTGGGTGGGGCCGTGTCCCAGATTCACCACGCTTGACCTGGGCCAAACGACCGCCTTCGCGGATCTGGTGCAGCGCCTCGAGCGCGATCCCCTCGCAGCCGCCCGGGCCTACAACGAGGCGGTCGCCACCCACCAGGGCCACGGCGTCGCGCCCCTGCTGCTCGGCGACTCCCCGGCCCAGACGGAACTGCCCCTGTGGCGAATCGACCCCGAGGGGCGTCGGCAGCGCCTCTTTGCGGCGGATCTGGGCGACTGCGAGCCGGGCGACCTCGTGCCCCGGGCCCTGCTCATGACCGGCCTGGTGCGGCGCTTCGGCTGCGATCTCTTTATCCACGGCACCGGGGGGGGCGGCCTACGACCGCGTCACCGACGCCTGGTTCGCTTCCTGGCTGGGGATCGAGCCGGCGACCACCCTCGCCCCGGACCTGATGGTCACCGCGACGCTGCGTCTGCCCTTCGATCGCCCGATCGTGACGGACGTGGAAATGACGGCGGCCCGGCAGGCGCTGCGCCGCCTGCGCCACGATCCTGCCGCCCTGGGCGAAGACGTCCTGGGCGTGCAGAAACGTGACCTTGTCGCTCGCATCGCTGGGGCGCCGCGACACTCCGCCGCCCGAGCGACGCTGTTCCGGGAGATGCACCGGATGCTGGCCGAGGTACGGGACCGGCACGCCGATCGCCTGGCCGAGGCCAAGGCCGAGTGCCTTGACCTGGAGCGGGGCCAGGCCGAGCGCTCCCTCCTGGAAGAGCGAACCTGGCCCTTCCCGCTGTACCCGAAGACCGCTCTGGAGGAGTTGCGGGAAGAACTCAGCCAGCGCTGGCTGGGCGCATAAGAACGGCGCCGCCGTCGCCGCGCCGATTCCTGTTTCTCACGCTTGCGACTCGATCAGGTGAACAGCGCCACGATCATGGGAATGAGGACGATGGCCCCGCCGGTGGCGATGAGCGTCACCGCCAGGATCGTCTGACGGGTGCGGGCCAGGGCAGCGCTGAGCGCTTCCACATCCGCCGCCGTCTTTGCTTCCAGCTTGCGCACGGATTCGACGAGTTCCTGCTGGGCGGTCGTCTGGCTGGCGGCGGCGTGGGAAAGCTCGGAGATGCGGCTGACCGCCTCACGCTCCGTCTGCGTCATGAGTTGCAGGTCTTCGTGCACTTGCACCAGCGACTGGTTGTGGGCTCCCGTGTGGCTGGCCAGGTCCTTGAGGGTGCTGCTGAGGATCTCGTGGCGATCCTGCTGCTCCGAGGACAAGGTTGACGCCAGGCTGGCGACTTCCTCGCGGAGAGCTCGCATCTGCGCCTCCAGGCTGCCCGGCGGGTCGAGACGCCGCGCCTCCTCGCTCGGCGCTTCCTCGACATCCGCCAGCCGATCGTTGTTGGCAAGGACGGCCGTGCCGGTCTCCGCGGCCACCTGGATTCGATCGAGTTCGAGATCCGCTTCCACAGCGCTCCGGTCGTTCCCCGCGGTCAGGGGGCCGGGCCCGCCGGCGAGCTGGGGCGTGGGGCGGAGGGAGGCGGGAATGGGGACTTGGATGGGCTTGCGGTTGCGCCAGAGACTGCTGAGCCGTTGCCAGAGAGCTGTCACGAGGGTTCTCCTTCGTCGCGAGCGGCACAGGGTGCAATGACACACCAAAACACCGCGCTATGCCTGTCGGTTTGTCCACGGCTGGACGCCGCGGGACTCCATGAGCGTTCGGCTCTGCTATCGGCCCAGCCGCGCTCGCCGCGCCAAAGTTTCAGCAGGTCGCCGGCGGGCCGATTGCAAGCGATGGAGCGGACTGAAGCTGCCATCGTAGCAACCGCCCGGGAGGCGTGAATGCCGCCGCGAAACAGCGGGTAGGATGGTGGCATGCGTTTCGCTAGCTGCTTTTTGACCGTCGCTCTGAGCGCCGCTTTGGTGCTGGGCGTCGGCTGCGAGCGCCACGCCTCCAACGCCGTTCCCTCGGACGAATCGGCACCAGCACCGCGCGTGTGCCCAGTCAGTCCCGCGATCTCACAAATGCTGCTCGATATGAACCTCGGTGGCGTTCTCGTGGGTCGGCACCGTTTCGACGCCGCGGCGCCGCAGGATCTGCCCATCGTGGGCGATCAGTTGGAGCTCGACTACGAGATGCTGCTGGCGGTGCAGCCGACGGATGTGCTGCTGCAGTTCGGCGAGCAGGCCATCCCGCCGCGCTTGCGACAACTCGCGGCGGAGCGCGGCTGGAACGTCAAGAGCTTTGACATCGATTCACTAGACGACGTCGAGAGCGTGCTTCGCCAGCTTCCCGAAACAATCAGCTTTGCGAATGATGCAGCGGGCCGGCGCCGTCGTGAAGAGGCACGCGACGCCGCTGAGAGCCTCGCGGACGATCTGCACCAGACGCTGCAGCCGCGCCAGGCGCTGCGGGACGCCGGCTCGCTCCTGCTGCTCTGGAGTGTCGATCCGCCCGCCGCCTTTGGGCCGGTGTCGTTCATCGGCGACGTCGTTGCGCGCCTGGGCGGCCAAAACATCCTGCGCTCGGGCGCCTATCCGGAACTGACGCTCGAGGACATCGTGGCGCTCGATCCCGACACCATCCTGCTCTTCGCGTACGACGAAGCGAACGCCTCGCTGGCAGCGCGGTTCGGCAGGCTCGCGGAGCTCGATCTCGCCGCCGTGCGCGCGGGTCGTCTCGTCGTGGTGCAGGATCCGCAAGTGCTCATCCCCACTACCTCGATACCCCGCGTGGCCCGGAAGATCGAGGCCGCCTTGGCAGAAATCGGCGCCGTCGACGATGACGAAGGCGGTGGGCCGTGAAGCGAACACACGCTTGTCTGTTGCTCCTCGCCCTGGCGCTGGCCGCAGCGTTCTTGGTGCGCTTGTTCGTCGGCGCCAGGTTCGGCTGGCCCACGGGGGATGTGCTCGATCTGCGCCTGGGGCGAGCCGTGTCGGCGGCGGCGGTGGGGGCGGGGCTGGGCGTCAGCGGGGCGCTCCTGCAGGCGCTCCTGCGCAATCCCCTGGCTTCGCCCTTCGTCCTGGGATTGGCCAACGGGGCGGGGCTCGGCGTCGTCGTCGCCATCTGGATCGGCTACGCCCTGGACAATCCCGTGCTGCGCCAGAGTGCCACGCTGCCGGCGGCGCTCCTGGGGGCGCTCGCAGCCCTCATTCTCGTCTTCCAACTCGGCCGCCGGCGCGGGCAGGTGGATCCGCTCAGCCTGGTGCTCGTCGGCGTGGTGCTCTCAGCCGTGTTCGGAGCGGTGACGCTCTTCGTGTTGCACCTGCTCCCGCCTGCGGAGATGGCGGTGCTCACGCGCTGGATGATGGGCAGCATCAGCGATGAACGCTCCTGGCTCCTGATCGGGCTCATCGCCGCCGCCACGCTGCTCGGCACCGTGTTCGCCACGAGTCTGGCGCGCCCCATCGACGCCATGATGCTCGGCGATGAGGACGCGGTCAGCGTCGGCGTTCCCTTGCAACGCCTGCGGCCGGCGCTCTTGCTCCTGGCGGGATTTCTGGCGGCGGCGGCGGTGGTGCTCGCCGGGCCCCTGTCCTTCGTTGGCTTGATTGCCCCGCACCTGGTCCGTCGCGCAGCCGGGCCGCAGCATCGCCTGCTCATCCCTGGCTCGGCGCTCCTGGGGGCGGTGCTGGTCGTGGGAGCCGACGCCTTCGTCAACGCCTTCCGTGTCTCGGGGGGCAGGCTGCCCATCGGGATTTTCACGGCCCTCATCGGGGGCCCCGCGTTTCTTTGGATCCTCCGCCGCGAATGGAAGGGGATGCTCTGATGCGCCTGCGCTTCGAAGGCATCACGGCTTCTTACGGCGAGCACGACGTCCTCCATGACGTCTCCGGTGCCTTCCCCGCCGGGGCGCTCACCGCCATCGTCGGGCCGAACGGCTGCGGCAAGACGACGCTGCTCCGCTGCGCCTTGGCCGCCGCCTCCGGGCTCGTCCACATCAAGACCGGGGCCGTGCTGCTCGACGGCGAGGACTTGGCAAAGCTGCCCGCCCGGCAGCGTGTGTCGCGCCTGGCCTACGTCTCACAACGCCCGACCGTGGCGGCTCCCTTCACGGTGCGAGCCGTCGTCGAGCTGGGCCGGCTGCTTCTGCCTCGGAACGAGCAAGCGATCGAGGCGGCCATGGCGCGGCTGCAACTCACCGACCTGGCGGACAGCGTCTACGGCGAACTCTCGGTCGGCCAGCAGCAGCGGGTCATGCTGGCCCGCGCCCTGGCGCAACTGCACGGCCACGAGGACCAGGCAGTCTTGCTGGCCGACGAGCCGACCTCGGCGATGGATGTGCGCTGGGAAGTGCTCTCCATGCAGATCCTGCGCGAGGAGGCGGCGAAAGGGCTGGCGGTGGGGTTGGTCATGCATGACCTGGAGCGGGCTCGCCGCTGGGCCGAGCGGGCCGTCGTGCTGCGGGAGGGCTGCGTATCCTGCCAGGGTTCAGCGGAGACAGTCTTGACGCCCGAGGTCCTGGGCGAGGTTTTTGCAGTGCGTTTCGAGGGCGAGGGGCTGGGTCGACCAACGCTGTGAAGGCCATGGGCTTCCCTTGCCGCGATTTACGGTGACCGGCCGGCGGCGAACCGATAGGATGTGGGCATGACCATGAATCAGTTAATGAGCTACCTGCCGATCATCATCATCGTCGGCATTTCAATCCTGGCCCCGGTCCTGCGCAAAGCGGCGGAGATGCGCCAACTGCGCGAGCGAGAACAGGCCCAGAAAGACCAGCAAGAACGGGCCATCCGCATGGGCGGTGATGTGCGTCGAGAGGACGCCATGGACTCGCCGGCCAGGGCGGACGCGAGCACCCAGGCCTCGCCGCGCCCCCCGCGGGGCAGCATCGCCGATGAACTCGCCAAGCGCCGCCAGCAGGCCCTGGAGCAGTTGCGCAAGCGGCAGCAGGGCCAGACGCAGGCTCGCACCGGCACCCAGCCGACTCCGACCAGGACCGCGCCGCCCCCGCGCGGGCCGGTGACCGCGACCTCGAGCGCCCCGACCCCAGCACGTCGCCGCATCCAGGGTCAACAGCCGCCGCGTCGAGCGCAGTCGCAGCCGGTCGAGACCCCTGAGATTCAAGCCGCCCGCCAGGAGATCGCCGCCGCCCGCGCCCGCGCCCCCAAGCGCGAAGGGCGCGGTCTAAACGTGAAGCTGGACACCGTCGATCCCCATTACGTGCGTGAGGAAGCCAGCACCGGAATCGATGCCCTGCACTTCGACGTTCAGTCCATTCGCCAGGCCCTGGTCATGGCGGAACTGCTCGCCCCGCCCATGGCCCTGCGCGATCCCGACATGACGACGATGACCGGGCCCATCGGACTCAACACCTAGCCACCACACAAATGCACCGCGCGCGAAAGCCGAGGCTGCTGGCAGCCTCGGGCTCTGGTGTGTTCACGTGATGGTCCCGCTCAGCCGAACAGCAGCCGCAGCGCTTCTTCGTAGCGGTTGACGGTGCCCTGGGCGATCTCGTCGGGAAGCTGCGGGCCGGGCGGCTGCTTGTCCCACTTGCCGGCGTCGACCAGTTCCTGCAGGTGGTTCCGCACGTACTGCTTGTCGAAGCTCTCCTGGTCCCGGCCGGGCTCGTACTTGTCGGCGGGCCAGAAGCGGGAGCTGTCCGGTGTCAGAGCTTCGTCGATGAGGATGGGCGTGTCGCCGACCGTGCCGTCGTCCGCCAGGGGCAGGCCGAACTCGAACTTGGTGTCGGCGATGATGATGCCTCGGGAGCGGGCGTAGTCGGCGGCGGTGGTGTAGATCCGCAGGGAGAGGTCGCGGAGCGTCTCCATGAGCTCCCGGCCGACCACCTCAGTGGCCTGCTCGAAGCTGATGTTCTCGTCGTGGCCGGTCTCCGCCTTGGTGGAAGGCGTGTAGATCGGCTCGGGGAGCTGGTCACACTGGCGGAGCCCCTCGGGCAGGGCGATCCCGCAGACGGATTGCTGCCGTTGGTACTCCTTCCAGCCTGATCCGGCCAGGTAGCCGCGGACGATGCACTCGATGGGAATCACCTGGCAGGCTTTCCCAATCATGATGCGGCCCTGCAACTCCTGCCGCTGCTCAGCGGTGAGATCAGGTAAGTCGGCCGGGTCGGTGCTCAGCAGGTGATTCGGGACAATATTCGCGGCCTCGATGCGTTCAAACCAGTGACAAGAAATCTCCGTCAGGATTCTCCCCTTGCCCGGGATGGGCAAGGGAAGCACGACGTCAAAAGCACTGATGCGATCGCAGGCCACGATGAGCAGACGCGGCGGGGCCCCAGCCTCGCCGGGCACCTGGTAGATGTCGCGAACCTTGCCTTGCCTACGTCCGGGAAACGGTAAATCGGTCTTGGTTGTGGCTTTCCTGATTTCCATAGGATCCGCAATGTAGCAAGGAGAGCACGATTCGCTAGGATTGCGGCAAAGGAAGTCTCCTTCCGGCAGGTGGAGCCGGCCCGGCAGGGATGCAGAGGAATGGGCAACATGCTGTGTTTTCGGGTCTACGATCCCAGCCGACTCCCCTCGGCAACAACCTTGGACGTGGCCTACCTCGTGGCCGGCGATGGCGTCGCCATCCCCGCCGCCATCAGCTACGAGGAAGGGCTCATTGCCTGCCAGAAGCGCTCCAGCGAGTCCTCGGCTTTGGCGATCCACTACGACGCCGGCCACCTCGGCCAGCTCACCCTCCAGACCTGCCTGCTGCCCGAACGTGACGAGCCCTACCTGCTGGCCTTGGAGCTGGCCCGGGCCCGCCTGCGGATGTTCATCGCCAAGACCGAAGACTGGATGCTCTTCGACATGGATCCGGAGCATCCGGCCATGCTCGAGTTCACCCGGGCTCGGGGGCTCTTCGTCGAGGCGCTTTCGGCGACCGATGGCGAGAAGGCGGAGGAACTGGCGCACCAGACGCTGCTCTCCTGCATCGACGCCGGGGAGCTGCTGACCGAATACCACGCGGAGCTCTTGCTGACCCGGCGGCTCAAGTCACCGACCGCCGCCCGCACGACGCTGGGCTGCACCGTCCACCCCATGCAGTGGTCGGATCGCCTCAAGTCGGTGGTGGCGGCCCACTTCGACTACATCTGCATGCCCGTCCGCTGGCGCGATCTCGAGCCGGAGGAAGGTGAGTACGCCTGGCGCTTGACCGACCGCTGGATCGAGTGGGCGGTGCGCACGGCGCGCAAGCCGGTCATGGCCGGGCCGATTCTGGACCTCAGTCGCCTCGCTATTCCCGATTGGCTCTACATCTGGGAACACGACTACGAAACGCTGCGGGAACTCGTCAGCGAGCACATCCGGGCGGTGGTCACACGCTATCGCCGGGCGATTCACATCTGGAACGTCGCTTCAGGCATCAACATCAACGAGAACTTCCATCTCACCTACGAGCAGATGATGGATCTGACGCGGGTCTGCCTGCTGCTGATCAAGAAGCTGCAGCCCAACGCCCGCGTCATGGTGGAGGTGGCCCAGCCCTTCGCCGAGCATTACGCCACGCAGAGCGGCTCGCTGCCCCCGCTGATGTACCTGGAGATGATCCTGGAAGCGGGGATGCCGATCGATTCCTTCGGCATTCGCCTGCAGGTCGGCCAGGCCCGGGAAGGCCGCACCACGCGTGATCTCATGATGCTCAGTCACATGCTCGATCGTCTGGCCCGGCTGGAGCACCCGGTGATCATCACCGCCTGCGGCGCTCCCAGCACCCCCACAGCGCCGGTCGAGCCGGCCAAGCCCGGCGACGAGGAACTGCTTGCGGGCATTGGCAGCCCCGCGCCCGTGGGCGGGGCGGGGTACTGGCACGAGCCCTGGAGCGAAGCCGTGCAGGCCGAGTGGCTGACCAAGGTCGCCACCATCGCCCTGAGCAAGCCCTACATCGAGTCCATCTGCTGGCAGGAACTCTACGACCACAACACCAGCGACATGCCGGCCGGCGGCCTGATCAGCTCGCTGGGCATCGTCAAGCCGGCCCTGCGCCGCATGGGGCAGATCCGCGCCTGCCTGCAGGCCCAACGCCTGCCCAGCGAGGCGGAGGAGATGCCGGAGGTCACCACGGCGGCCCTGACCGGCCACCCGGACGCTACCGCGACCTAAGGTCATGACAGGCAAGAACACCAACCCGGCGAGCGACACCCGGGGATGGCGGGGGGGCGATCGTCGTGGCCTCGCTGCTGGTGCTGGGACTGGGGCTCGTCGCGGCGCGACGGATGGTCGGCGGGATGCCGGATCGAGGCGCCAGGCCGGTGGCGGTGCTGCCCGATATGCGTCTCGACGTGAACCAGGCTGACGCCAGCGCGATTCGGGAGTTGCCCGGCGTGGGGCCGGCCCTGGCGGTGCGTCTCGTGGCGTATCGTGACAGGCACGGGCCCTGGGCCTCGCTGGAGGAACTGGCGGCGGTCGAGGGGGTGGGGCCCAAGACGATCGAGCGGCTTAGGCCCTTCGCAATCGTGGAGTGACAAGGCCAACTCGGCCGACGACAATGGAACAAGCGCTCGCCGAGGTCGGCGGGGCAGACACATTCGAATCGACGACTCGCCCGGCCCGCTTCTGCGCGGATCGGGCTGCTCGGGTATGCGCGGAGGCCGCCTTGGACTGGTTCGAACGACTCACCAAGGACCGAACGATCGCGGCGCTGGCGCGCGCCCTGGCCTCGGGCCGGCGCGTCACCGCCAGCGGCGCTTCGGGGTCGTCCTCGCTCTACGTGGCGGCGGCCCTGGCGCGGCGACTGTCGCGCCCCGTCGTCTTCGTCGCCGGTCACCTGGACGATGTCGACGAGGCAGCGGACGAACTGGCCGCGGTCGGCGTCAATGCCCGCCGTTTCTGCGCCTTGGAAGTGCTGCCCGGCGAAACGGGCGTCAGCCTGGAACTGCTCTCCGAGCGCCTGCGCGCGGTGCGGGCCCTGTGCGATGGTGAACTGCCCGAGGTGCTGGTCACCTCGATCCAGGCGCTGATGCAGGCCGTCCCCTCCGCCAAGGAACTGGATCGGCTCATGCTGACCATCGAACCGGGCGATGAGCGCGGGCTGGATGCCCTGACCGACTGGCTCGCCAGCGCCGGCTTTGCGCGCAGCGCGACAGCGGAAGCGCCGGGCGAGTTCGCCGTGCGCGGGGGCATCCTCGATGTCTTCCCGCCCGGGGAGGACGCCGTCCCGCTTCGTCTCGACTTCTTCGGCGATGAACTCGAGACGATCATGGAAGTCGATCCGGAGACGATGGGCTCGGACCGGCGCATCGAGCGGGCGGAGATCCTGGGCGCCTCCCTGGAACAGCTCCAGGCCCTGCGCGATCACGCCTCGCTGCTGTCGCTCTTGCCCTCCCCCAAGAGTGAGCGCGCCGCGGTCGCGGTGCTGGCGGATGTCATGGAACTGACCGAGCAGGGGCGCGGGTACTACGAGCGCGTCACCGACGCCCGCAGCATCTTCGGCCCGCCGGCGGTCTTCCAGGAACTGCAGGAGCGCACCAGCGCCCTGGTGGAGATCAACCAGACCCTGACCGGGGCGAGCGATGACGTCACGATCGAACTGCCTGTCGCGCCCTTGCCGCATTTTGACGAGGACGCCGGCAAGGCGGTGGAGGAACTCGGTGAACTGCGGCAGGAGATGGAGACGATCGTCGCCTGCCAGAACGACGGCGAACTGGCCCGGCTCACCGAACTCATCTCTACCCACGCGCCCGAGACGCTCATCAGCCGCGAGGTGCGCTACGTGCATCGCGGCTTCGTCTGGGGCGAGGAAGAGCACGGCGATGATCTCGACCACGGCGGGCGGGTGCGCTTCGCCCTCGTGCCGTACCACGAACTGCTGCACCGCTACCAGACCCGTCGGCGTCTTCGTCGCGTTCGCACGGATCGGGCGATGGACGATTTCCTCGATCTCGAACCCGGTGAGTTCGTGGTGCACAAACACCAGGGCATCGCCCGCTTTCAGGGCCTGACCACCATGGCCCCGGAGAAGACCAGCATCCAACGGCGCGAGGGCGAGGAAGAGGAGTTCCTGACGCTGGAGTTCGCCGGCCGAGTCAAGCTGCATGTCCCGGCCCTGAAGATCAACCTGGTGCAGAAGTACATCGGCGGCTTCCACGGCAAGCCGCAACTCTCGGTGCTGGGCGGCAAGAAGTGGAAGCACCAGAAAGAAGCCGTGGCGGAGGCGGTACGCGACCTGGCTTCGGAGATGCTGCGCATTCAGGCAGCCCGTGGGCACCTGCCCGGCATTCAATTCCCCGAGGACACACCCTGGCAAGTCGAGTTCGAGGCGGAGTTCCCCTACGAAGAGACGGACGACCAACTCGCGGCCGCCGTCGAAGTCAAGCGCGACATGGCCCAGACCCGCCCGATGGATCGTCTCCTCTGCGGCGATGTGGGCTACGGCAAGACCGAAATCGCCATTCGGGCGGCGTTCAAGGCGGTGGAGTACGGCAAGCAGGTGGCGGTGCTCGTGCCTACCACGGTTCTCGCCGAGCAGCACGAGCGCACCTTCCGCTCGCGCATGTCGGGCTATCCCTTCCGCGTCGCCTCGCTCAGCCGTTTCAAGACCGAGAAGGAACAGAAGCTCATCCTGCAGGAACTGGCCCGCGGGCAGGTCGATGTCATCATCGGCACGCACCGCCTGCTCAGTGCCGATGTGCACTTCGCCGACCTCGGCATGGTCATCGTCGACGAAGAACAGCGCTTCGGCGTGGAGCACAAACAGCACTTGCTGTCGCTGCGCATGACCGTGGATGTGCTTACCATGAGCGCTACGCCCATCCCGCGTACGCTGCACATGTCGATGCTGGGCCTGCGCGACATCTCCTCGCTGACCACCGCGCCCCTGGATCGCCGGGCCGTGGTGACGGAAGTGATCCCCTACAACGGCAGGCGCATCAAGTCCGCGATCGAGCGGGAGCTGGCCCGCGAGGGGCAGGTCTTCTTCGTGCACAATCGCGTGCACAACATCAAGACCATGGCCGACGAGGTGCAGAAGCTCGCCCCCAACGCTCGCATCGTCGTGGGTCACGGCCAGATGGGAGCGCGGGAGCTGGAGCGGGTGATGCTGCGCTTCATGCGCCGCGAGGCGGACATTCTCGTCTCCACCACCATCATCGAGTCCGGCATCGACATTCCCACCGCCAACACCATGTTCATCAACCGCGCTGACATGTTCGGCCTGGCGGATCTGCACCAGTTGCGCGGGCGCGTCGGCCGCTACAAGCATCGGGCCTACTGCTATCTGCTCCTGCCTCCCGACCGCAGCGTGCCCGACAAGGCGGTGAAGCGGCTCAAGGCGATCGAGGAGTTCTCCATGTTGGGGGCGGGCTTCAAGATCGCCATGCGCGACCTGGAGATTCGCGGCGCGGGCAGCCTGCTGGGTGCGGAGCAGTCCGGTCACATCGCGGCCGTGGGCTATGAGATGTACTGCCAACTGCTCGACCAGGAGGTCAAGCGCCTGCGCAACGAGAAGGTCGCGGACGTCGCCGACGTCGACATCGACATCGGCGTCAGCGTCATCCTGCCGCGCTCCTACATCCCCTCGGACAAGCGGCGAATGCAGGCCTACCGGCGCTTCTGCCAGGCGGAGACCTACGAGAAGGTAGAGCAGGTCGAGAAGGATCTCAGGGATGCCTACGGCGACCTGCCCAAGCGCAGCGAGGCGCTGCTGGAGCTGGCGGAGCTGCGCATCGCGGCGACGGCTCTGGACCTCAAGTCAATCGTGGTGCGCGACAACGACGTGATTCTGCGCGCCCCCATCGCCGAACCCGTCGCCGAGGCCCTGCGCGAGGCGACGGGGCGGGTGGCGGTGCTCCCCTCGGAGACCGATCCGACGCTGAAAGAGGTCTACTACCGCCCGCCGGAGAATTATCTGGAGCCGCGCACGCTGCTGCGCATCCTGCGCAAGCACCTGCGCCAGGGCGCGGGCAGCATGGCGGGGGTCTAAACGAGCGTTTACGAGTCGCGCTTCGACCGCCGGCCGACTTGCAATCGACGGTGAAACCGATGAGAATGTCCGGAGTCATTCTGACGCTCACGGATTCGATCGCCCGCGCCTGATTTATTGCAGAAAAATTTCTGAATCCGCGAGACCACCGCCCAACCAGGAGCGACCTATGAGAACGAGTTCTCCCAGTCGACGTGATTTCATGAAGGTGGCGGGCTTGGGGGCGGTGGCATCTGCCGCAGCCTCGGTGCGCGCCGCAGCCCCGGATGCGACGAGGCTCGCCGTCAACCCGACGCCGCGCTTCGACCTCTCACCGCATCTCTACATGCAGTTCATGGAGCCCCTGGGCACCACGGATGGCTCCGTCTCCGCCGCCTGGGACTACAACCGCGACTGCTGGCGCGAGGATGTGGTGGAGGTGACCGCCGACCTGGCGCCGCCGATGATCCGCTGGGGCGGCATCCTGATGGCCTACTACCGCTGGCGCGAAGCCGTCGGACCCCGCGACACGCGCGTGCCCATGCGCAACATCGTCTGGGGCGGCATGGAGCCCAACCAGGTCGGCACGCACGAGTTCATCGACTTCTGCCGACGGGTGCAGGCCGACCCGCTCATCTGCGTCAACTTCGAGTCGGACGGCCGCAAACGCTGGCAAAAGACGCCCAAGGGCGAAGTCCGCATGGGGGATGCCCAGGAGGCCGCCGATTGGGTGCGCTATTGCAACGACCCCGACAGCGCCGAGCGTCGCGGGCATGGCGTCGCGGATCCCTACAAGGTCACGTTCTGGCAACTGGGCAACGAGACCTCCTACGAGAAAGAGGCCTTCCACGTCGACGTCGCCGCCCAGAAGTCGATCGAATTCGCCAAGGCCATGCGGGCCGTCGATCCCGACATCAAGCTCATCGGCTGGGGCGATGTCGGCTGGCCGGAGAACAACCACAGCGGCACTTGCTGGGGCCCGCGCATGCTGGAGATCGCCGGCGAGCATCTCGATTACCTCGCCTTCCACCACATGTTCAACCACGATCACGGCCTCGACGATTCGCCCCTCTGCGACACGGCCTACCGCGACGATCCCGCCTGGACCTGGGAACGGTTGATGGAAGCGCCCAAGGCGCACGAGTCGCGCATCAACTGGATCCGCGACAACACCAAGGACTACGACACGCCGCTGGCCATGACCGAGTGCCACTTCGCCTTCCCCGGCCGCAATCGCTGCGAGGTGCTCTCGACCTGGGCGGCGGGCGTCGCCTATGCCCGCTTGGCCAACCTGCACGAACGGCACGGCGACCGGCTCAAGATCGCCACCCTCGCCGACTTCTGCGGCACCCGCTGGCAGGTGAACGCGGTGATGATCCCCGTGCCCGGCGGCCGCTCCTTCCTCATGCCGGCAGCCCTGGTGATGCGCTTGTATCGCCATCACAGCGGTGAGCAGGCGCTTGACGTCTCCCGCGCCCCCGGCGATCTGGATGTCACCGCCAGCCGCACCGGCGACCGCGTCTTCCTGCACGTGGCCAACACCAATCGCAAGCTGCCCGTGCGGGTGAGCTTCGATGTGGAAGGCCTGAACGTGCGCGGCGGGCGGGTCTTTGAGCTGAGCGCAGACCCTGAGCATGAGGTGACGGAGATGGCGGCCCATCTGCTGCAGCCCCTGGAGAAGAAGCTGCCCGACGATCGAACCTGGCTCTTCCCGGCGGCGTCCGTGTCGGCGGTCGAACTGGTCGTCACCGAGAGCGAGGGAAGTTCATGAGCAACCAGGAACGGACACGACGCGACTTCATCAAGGCGACCGGAGCCGGAGCAGTGGCGGCGGCCTTCGCCTCACTGGAAGTGAGCGGCCAGGAAGCGGCAGAGGCGGTCGGCCTCGATCGGGAGTTCTTCATCGGCCCGGACGAACTTACCCTTCGCGTCCTGCACGGGCCGGCGCGGCGGCAACTCTCCTTCGCCAACTTTGAGGGCTCGCCCGCCGCGTGGCGCCGCGCCTGCCGCGCCAAGCTCACGGAGTTGCTCGGCTTCACCCCGCCCGCGCCCGGGAGAGCGAGAAGGCTGCGCTCGATCGAGCACGAGGGCGTGACCATCGAAGCCTGGGTCATGCAGGTGAACGAGACCCTGAGCCTGCCCGCCTATCTGCTGCTGCCCCAGGAACGGCGAGATCCGCAGCGGGCCATCCTCGCCATCCACGGGCACGGCCAGGCGGAGCCCTGCGTCGGCGGCTGGGATGACTACCACCACATGTTCGCCCTCCGCCTGGCGCAGGCTGGACACCTCGTCCTCTGCCCGGCCCATCGCGGCTTCGGCGCGCTCAATGACATGGCCGCCAGCGACGAGGAGCGTTGGCTCGACTACTGGCGCTGGGAGCGCGGCCACCAGTTCACGCTCACCTCCGACGCCTTCCTTTACGGCCAGACGCTCATCGGCCAGACGATCGCCGACTTCCGGCGCTGGGAAGAGTGGCTCTGCGCTCACACAGCCGTCGAAGTGCTCGATGTCGCCGGGATCTCCTACGGCGGGGACCTGGCGATGACCTACCCCGTCTACAGCCCGCGCGTCCGGAAGATCTACGCCAGCGGCACCATGGGTTCCTTCGCCGCCATCTTCGCCCGCTGCTACAACGCCCCGGCCCACGGCATCCCCGGCGTCCTGAACTGGATGGATCGCAGCGACATCGCCGGCCTCTGCGCCCCGAGGCCCATGCATCTGCACTACGGCGAGCTCGACGTGCCCGGGCCGCAGAACGGGTCGGCGTCGTACAACGAGACAGTCGAGCCGGCCCTCGAGGAGCTGCGCCAAATCTACACCGCGCTTGGAGGTGAGGGGCGGGTGACGATGCACGTCACGCCGCAGCGCTGGCACGAGATCGACAACGACGACTTGCTCGCCTATCTGGCGGATTGAGTCGCGGTCCAGCCGGCTGCTTGCGGCGGCATCCAGGCAGATGCGGACGCGGCGCTTTACCATGGGCGCATGAGCACCACACACCTGCTTCGAGCCTTCGCACGCGCCGCCGCTTGGGCGCTGGCGCTTCTGACCCTCTCCGCACTTACCCTGCCCGGCTGCGTGTCGCGAGGACCAACCACCAAGTCGCAGGCCACCGTCGAGCGGCAAAGCCCAACCGTCGCCGAAGCGCTGGAGCGGGCGGGAAAGAACCGAATGGAGATCGAGGCCTTCCTCGCCGATCAGGCGGGGGAGCGTCAGATCGCGGCTGAGTTTCTCACGGCCAACCTGCCGACGGTGGATCTGGTGACGCTGACCGCGGCGGACCTGCAGGAGAACCTCGACCTCGCCTTTCAGGCCCGAGCTGAGTTGCCCTGGGCCGGCGAGGTGCCGTTCGAACTGTTCTTGCATTACGTCCTGCCGCAGCGGGTCACGGAAGAGCCCTTCACCCCTTGGCGGGCACCGCTCTACGCCGACCTCTCCGAGAAGCTGCAGGGCTGCACGAACATGGTGGACGCCGCCCTGGCGGTGAATCGCTGGTGCGGGCAGCGCATGGGCTTCAAGCAGACCGAGCGCCGCGATCAGAGTCCGCTCTCCTCGCTGAAGTCCGGCATCGGGCGCTGCGAAGAGCTGATGACCATCTGCATCTGCGCCATGCGCGCGGTGGGCATTCCGGCTCGGCCCTGCTCGGCGCCCTGGTGGATCGTCAGCGACAACAACCACGCCTGGGTCGAGGTCTGGGCGGATGGCGACTGGTACTACCTGGGCGGCTGCGAGCCGGCCCAGCGGCTCGACCAGGGCTGGTTCACCGGGGCCGCCCAGCGGGCCGGCATCGTCACCAGCTACATGTTCGGCTCGCCGCTCATGCACCCGACCGGCGAGGTTGTGGCCCGCGACATGGGCAACATGGCGGTGATCAACTCGACAGCGGTCTACGCCGCCACGGATGAGGTGCGCGTGCGGGTGACCGATGAGCTCGACCTGCCCATCGCCGATTGCCCGGTGGCCATCTCCTGCTTCAACTTCGGCGCCCTGCGGGCCTTGCTCAGCCAGCGCACGGATGCGAACGGCGAGACGGTGCTGACCGTGGGCATGGGCGACTACTTCGTCACCGCCGGCACCGAGGGCGGAAGGGCGGCGGCGATCGTCTCCTGCGCTCCGGGGGCGGACAACGATCTGACGCTTGTACTGAAGCCCGGCGCGGCCCCGCCGGAGCAGTTCTGGCTGCGCTATCCGACTGCCGCCGAGGCCGGTCGAGCCCGGGCCGCGACGGCCAAAGGGCTCAAGGGCGCTGCCGAGGCGACGTTCGTGCCCGACCTGCCCGCGCCGCCGGCCCGCGATCTGTACGAAGCGGGCAAGGACGCCGTCTTCGATGCCATCATCGAAACCAGCGGTGACGCCGAGGCCTGGCGCGGCATCCTCACGGACTCCTTCGCCAACTGGCGCCAGATCGCCACCGCCGTGAAGGCGGCCCGGCCGCACATCCGCCCGCTCCTCCTCGACTTCCTGGAGCAGACGAGCCGGGTGGATCGCCTGGAGATCACCAGCGCTGTCCTCCTCGACCACGTCAACTTCGCCGCTTCCCGCCGGTCGCCCGTGATCGACGAGGATCTCTTTCGGGCCTCTGTGCTCAACGGCCGCATCGACTCCGAACACCTGGCGCCCTGGCGCGAGCGCATCTGGCGGGAGCTGCGCGACCTGGCCCCGCAGTCGCTGCGGTCCACCGAGGCGATCAACGCCTGCGCCGCCGGGGTGAACGACTACTTCGCCACCGAGTTCATCGACGACAGCGAGCGCCTCACCGGCCGGGCCACACGCATGAATCCGATCCAGGTGTTGACCGCCGGGCAGGGCACCGATTCGGAGCTCTCCATCGCGGCGGTCGGGGTGCTGCGGACGTTCGGCGTTCCCGCCCGCAAGGCGGCGAACCGCGCCCTGGTCGAGTACCACGACGGCGAGATCTGGCGCCTCTTCGATCCGACCGTCGCGGGCAGCATCAAGCTCGTCGCGGAGGAAGGCGACGCCGCCGGCGCGGAGGAGGCGGAAGTCCCTGCTCGCGTGCGTTTCCGTTTCCGTCAGGACGGCTTGCCCTTCGCCGACTGGAACAAGCTGCAATACCACTTCGACATCAGCCGCTTCGAGGGCGGCAGTTGGCGCTCGCTGCGCAACCTGCAGGGCGGGCCGAACGGGGAGGAGTTCGTCGCGACCCTGGCGGCGGGCGAGTACCTGCTGACCTCCGGCGTGCGGAACGGCAACGGCGACCCCTTCGTGCAGACGAAGCTGGTTGATCTCGAACCGGGCGCGGAGGCCATCGTCGAGTGGTCGCGCGACCTGCCCGAAGACGCCGGCGTCTTTCGCTTCCCCCTGGTGCGCCCGCTCGAAGCGCTGCCGGAGATCGACGTGCCGAGCCCGACCGGTGAGATGGTGGCCCTGGCGGACTTGGTGCAGGAGCAGCCGGTGCTCTTGTTCTTCTTCCGCATGGACAATGAACCGTCGGTCCGAATGCTGCCGTTGGTCAACGACGTGGCGCTGGAACTGAAGGAGCGGGGCGTGCACGTTGTGGGCGTCGAGATTCCCACGCCCGTGGCGATGGCCCTGCCGACGTATGAGGCAGCCGGGGCCATGCCGCTGAACCTGGCGATCGTGCAGGCAGGCGGATCGCCGCCGGATTACATGGCCCTTGCCGATGAGGAAGCGTCGACCTGGGAGATGCCTTCGGTGCTGCTGCTCAACCGTGGCGGCGGCGTGGTGCTCTGGCTGGAGGGCTACGAGCTCAAGGTCGGCGACCTGCTCCTGCAGGCGACGAGGCAACTGCGCTGAGAAGTCTTGGATTCACGGCACGGGGACTGAAGTCCCCGCGCCCCACTTTCCCTGGCCTTGGGGTACCCTGGTGCCCCTGATGTCCGTCTCCCTCTGGCCCATCCTGCTCTTCTTTGCGGCGCTCTGCTATCTGGCGGCGGCGTCGACGATCGGGCGGGCCGTCCTGCCGCGCCTCGTCGCGCTGGACCCGGTGTCCCGGCGAGGCTGGCGTGACAGTTGGTTGCCGCTCTTCCTGGCCCTGCCGCTCGCCTGCCTCACCGCCTCCTCCGCGGCGAAGGGGGCCCCGGTCTGGGCCGCCACCGCCCCGGCCCTGCTCGCACCCAGCCTGGCGGCCCTGCTCGCTCTGGGGTTGACTGTGCTCGCAAAGGGCTCTCGCGGACCGGCTGGTTCCCAGCCATCCAGCAACGACGCGGCACCCTGGCATCTCCTCCTGTGGGGCCTGGTGGGGCTGCTCCTCCTGCTCCAGGCCGCCAGCGACCGCCTCGAGGTCTGGCAGGGGCAGTGCGTCCTCACCGGGGCGATCCTCCTCTTCTGGCTGGGGCTTCCCGAGGTCAGCCGCGGCGGCTTGCACCTCATCGACGAGAGCCACGCCTCCGGGCTCAGCGGCCCAGGCCCGGTCCTGGCGGGGTTCCTGGCCCTGCTGGCGGCAGGAGGCGCCTGGTTCGGCGGAGCAGGCTTGGCCGGCACCATGGACGCCGCGCGATCTGCCGCTGGCCCGTCGCTGCTCCTCCTCGCGGGTCTGGCCGGGCTCACGCTCGCTTGGCCGCTGCACCAGGTCGCGGCTCGGCTGGGGCAGCAGGCCCTGGTCGCCACCGCCGCCATGACCGCTGCCTTCGCCTGCTGGCTGGGACTGGGCCTCTGGACGCTGGGCAACCTCCTGGGTCGCCTGTCGCCGGGCTACGGCTCGGCCCGGGAGCAACTGGGCCAACTGCACGAGGAGTTCCTCTACAACCAGGCGATCTGGTTTCCAGCCAACGGGGTGGGGCAGGCCGCCTTCGCCGCCGTCCTCCTCATCGCCGCCCCGCTGGTCTTCCTGGGAGCCCGCTCGCTGGCAGGGGGGCGGACGCTGGCGCTCGCGGCGGGAGGGGCGTCTCTCCTGGCCTTGCTGGGCCTGATCGGGGCCGGAATCGTGGGGCTCTTCCAGGCGATCTGAGACCGCAGGCGAGATCTTGGGGCTTTGGCAACATAGCCTTCAAATGCTGCCTCTGACCTGTCTCGCGATTGCTAAGCTCGCTGGGTCCGAAACGACGATAGACAGAGCATGGAAGTTCTCGCCTTGACCGCCAAGCCCAACCAGTCTCGCCGCCCCCTCCCGCCCACGCGCCGCTCCCTGACGCACAAGTTCTCCATCCAGCGCCACGAGGGATACCTGACGATCGGCCTGCACGAAGACGGCAGCGTCGGCGAGATCTTCATCAAGATGGCCAAGGAGGGCTCGACGCTCTCCGGCCTGATCCAGGCCTTCTGCCGAGCCTTCTCCATCGCCGTGCAATACGGTCTGCCCCTGGAGGAAGCGGTGGCTCGCTTCAAGGGCATGCGCTTCGAGCCCATGGGCGCGACGAGCAACCCCGAGATTCCCGAGGCCTTGTCGATCATCGACTACGTGGCGCGGTACTTGGAGTGCAACTACGTCGAGCGCGAGGAGCCGATCCTCCCCGCCCGGCGCGACGAGCACGACGACCAGGAACACGCGGCGTAGCGAGCGCGGTGCCACGGTAGTTCACCACGGAGTGCACGGAGAACACGGAGGGGGGAGTGTGTTTAGCCGCGACCCGTAGGGGAGCGCGTGACGTTGTAAACGTTGCGGCGAGCCGCCGCGTCCACGCGAGCGGTCCCCTCGTCTACGGGAACGATCACGCCTGCGAGCCACCGGCTACTTGCCAGCCAGTGCTGCTTCGCTATTTGTCACTCTCATCAATCGGCGCTTCCTGCGGCACGACCTTCCACGGTTCATTCGGTCCCTGGCGATAGGCGCACCAGCCGCGCGGCAGGTCCCCGAGCTCACCGACCGACTCGTCCAGCTTGAGCATGTACGCCAGTTCCACAAGCATGATGTCCGCGGTGTCCGGCGGATCGGGGCCGAGGAACTGCCAGTCGCCCTCTTCATCGTGTGAGACGTAGAGGATCGGCGCGCTTTCGCGGATCACCTGCCGAACCGTGACCGAGGCGAAGCTCCTGCGGTCGGGGAAAGGCCAACTCTCATCAGGTGGCGGTTGGCTCAATTGCCTGCCCCTGTTTCTGCCGGAGCATGCTGTCGATGACCATGCGAATGCCCTCGGGGTTGTACGCTTGCTGCACCGTGACATGCATGATCGGCAGGCTTGCAGCCGCGAGCGCTCGATTGACAAACTTGTCGCGATCCTGTCGATCGCTCCGCTCATGCGAGGAGTCGTCCAACTCGATCACCAGCAGCGGTCGAACCTGGTCACGGTCACAGAGCACGAAGTCGACGTGTTTGGACTGGACGCGGTTCTGGTGCTTCTGGCGAGACTCCGTGCCTCTCGGCAGGAGGAGCAGGTCGACGAGACGCACCTTGGCGAAAATAAGATAGTCTGCACCGATCGCTTGATTCAGCACGCCGTAGAACGATCGCTCCGCTCTGCTGAAGAGGTAGTCCTTGCGGCGGTAGGGCAACTCCTCCTCGATCGTGGTTTGGGTCGCCTGTTCGCCACCGCCTGCGAAGAGGCGCAAGATTGCCGGCAGGCAGCCCGATCGCTGCGCGCCGCCCGATTGCGACTCATGTGTCATCGTTTGTCACTCCACACCGCTGGGCCCGCCGTTCGTGGCGAGCGGTCACCACATGGCTCACTCGCCCGCATTATGGCATCCAGCTGGGTGCGGACGCAAGAAAAGCCCAGGGACTCGAGTCCCTGGGCTTGGTCGGTGCGGTTCAGATTGTGGCGGCGTCGCTCGGTTGGCTTCCCCTCACCTCAGCCCTGCCGCCGGGGCGGCTCGAGGAGAGGGAGCGGGGGACCGCCGATGCCATCGGCGGCTTTAGCCGCCCATGCGGGTCTTCTCTTCGAGCAGGTTCTGCACGACGGAGGGATCCGCCAGCGTCGAGGTGTCACCAAGCTGATCGGCCTGGTTCTCCGCGATCTTGCGGAGGATGCGCCGCATGATCTTGCCCGAGCGGGTCTTGGGCAGGCCCGGGGCCCAGTGGATCACGTCGGGAGAGGCGATGGGGCCGATTTCCTTGCGGACGTGGCCTACCAGTTCCTTCTTCAGGGCGTCGGTGTACTCCTCGCCGGCATTCAAGGTCACGTAGGCGTAGATGCCCTGGCCCTTGATCGGGTGCGGGTAGCCCACGACCGCCGCCTCGGCAACCTTGGGGTGGGCGACGAGCGAGCTTTCGACCTCGGCGGTGCCCATGCGGTGGCCGGAGACGTTGATGACATCGTCGACGCGGCCGGTGATCCAGTAGTAGCCGTCTTCATCGCGCTTGCAGCCGTCGCCGGTGAAGTAGTAGCCGGGATACATCTGGAAGTAGGTGTCTTCGAAGCGATTGTGGTCGCCGTAGATGGTGCGCATCTGACCGGGCCAGGGCTCGGAGATGGCGAGCACGCCGGAGACGCCGTTGCCTTCGATGACCTTGCCGCTCTCGGGATCGAGGACGATGGGCTTGACGCCGAAGAAGGGGAAGGTGGCGCTGCCGGGCTTGGTGGGCGTGGCGCCGGGGAGCGGCGTGATGAGGATGCCGCCCGTTTCCGTCTGCCACCAGGTGTCCACGATGGGGCAGGTCTCGTGGCCGACATTCTTGTGGTACCACATCCAGGCTTCGGGGTTGATCGGCTCGCCGACCGAACCGAGCACTTCCAGGCTGGAGAGGTCACGCTTCTTGGGGAACTCGTCGCCGGCGGCCATCAGGGCCCGAATGGCGGTGGGGGCGGTGTAGAACTGACGCACCTTGAACTTGTCGACCACATCCCAGAAGCGGCCGGCATCGGGATAGGTCGGGACGCCTTCGAACATCACCGTCGTGGCGCCGTTGGCCAGCGGCCCGTAGATGATGTAGCTGTGGCCGGTCACCCAGCCGATGTCGGCGGTGCACCAGTAGATGTCGCCGTCGTGGTAGTCGAAGATGTACTTGTGGGTGACGGCGGTGTACACCATGTAGCCGCCGACGTTGTGCTGCACGCCCTTGGGCTTGCCGGTCGAACCGGAGGTGTAGAGGATGAACAGCGGGTCTTCCGCATCCATCTCTTCGCAGGGGCAGTCGGCGGAGGCCTGGGCCATGACGTCGTGCCACCAGATGTCGCGGCCTTCGAAGAAGTCGTGCTGAATGGCGTCGCCGGCACGCTTCACCAGGAAGCAGTTCTTGACCTTGACGTCCATCTGGGCGTCGGCCTTGACGATGGCGTCGTCGGCGATCTGCTTGAGGTTGATCGGCTTCTTGCCGCGGAAGGTGCCGTCCGCCGTGATCACCGTCGTGCAGAGCGAGTCGACAATGCGGTCCGACAGCGAATCAGCGCTGAAGCCGGCGAAAACGATCGAGTGGATGGCGCCGATGCGGGCGCAGGCCAGCATGGCGACGGCCAGTTCGGGGATCATGGGCAGGTAGATGCTGACCCGATCGCCCTTCTTGACGCCATGCTCCTTGAGGATGTTGGCGAACTTGCAGACCTGCTCGTGCAGCTCGCGGTAAGTGAGCTTGCTGTCCTCGCTGGGATCGTTGCCTTCCCAGATGATGGCGGTCTGATCGCCGCGCGTGTCCAGGTGGCGATCCAGGCAGTTGTAGGTGATGTTGGTGGTGGCGCCGGCATACCACTGAATGTCGATGGGACCGGTCTTGACGTTGTAGTTGAAGCTGCGGACGGTGTCCCACTTCTTGAACCAGTGGAACTGCTCCGCCATCTCGGCCCAGAAGCCGTCGGGGTCGTCGATGGAGCGCTGGTACAGCGCCATGTACTCGTCCATGGACTTGATGTGGGCGCCCTTGACGAAGTCAGGGTTGGGGTTGAAAACACGGTTGTCTGAGGCGGTCGCCTCGGCAGTCTGTCCAGCCATTCCTTCAGCTCCCAGTAGAGGTGTGGGCGTTCGATGGGGGTAGATCCAAATGGACCGCCCATTCTACCGATTTGGGGTGCGCCTTTTTGCGCTCTCCGCGCTGATTTTGGAGCATTCAGTCGCGTTTTTGGCCGCGGATTTGCAGCCCCATCCCCAACCCTCCGCAGTCGTCCTGAGACCCGGCGCTCAGCGCCCCGGCGACGGCGCGGCGCCAGCCGCGCCACGCCAAGCAAGGCCACGCCGGAGGGGGCGGGAACCGACGTGAAGGAGAGCCCGAAGAGGTCGCCGCCACTCTCCTTGAACGTCACGCAGCCCTCGACCCAGGCATCTCCCGTGACGCTGAGACGGAGCAGGGTGCAGGTGCCCCCGCCCTGATCCGGCGTGTCGAACCAGTTCGCCGTCACCGACTGGTCGGTCCACTCCGGGCCGACGCCAGAAGCCGGGCCTTCCGCATCAACAAGTGGCGGCGGATTGGCGAAGAACCGGTCAAACACCAGGGCCGGGCAGGTGGGAAGAACCACTGAGATGGGTTCGGTGTCGTCGCCGAGGGCATCCTGCAACCGCGTGCCGTCCGTACAACTGCCTTGGCACCGGCGACCAGCGCCCGCGGGCGCCGACGGTGGCCGGGGGCGGGCCTTCCCGGCGCACGCAAAACCCGAGCCAGCCGAAGCTCGCCCGGGTGTCAGGGGTGCCTTCCGTGCCGGGCCGATCGAGTCAGGGCCTCAGCGTCGACGGATCAGGCCGGCCAGGGCCAGAAGCGCCAGGCTGCCCGGGGCCGGAACCGTGGTCAGCGAGTACCCGAAGAGCTCGCCGCCGGCGCTCTTGAACTGCGTATAGCCCTCGACCCAGAGATCGCCCTGGAAGGTGAAGCGGGCAATGGTGAAGTCGCCACCACCGGTATCGGGGGTGTCGAACCAGACGGCGTACAGCGTCTGATCCGTCCAGTCCGGGCCGGCGGCGAAACCGCCCGGGCCGCTGCCATCCAGGATGTCGGTCGGCGAATCGAAGAAGGAGTCGAACGCCAGGGCCGGGTACACGGCCACGAGCGCGGGATTGGGGTCGTTGTTGCTGCCCAGCGAGTGCTGGAAGAACGCGCCGTCGGTTTGCGTGCCTTGGCCGTGGTAAGAGCCGAAGACGACCTCGCCTGGCTGCACCACGCCGGCGGGGTGGGCCGAGGTGGCCAGCCAGTCGTCACCGGCGTCCACGTTGACGACCAGATCGAAGGTGCGCCAGCCGGCATCGTCGAAGGCGGGGTACAAGCTGTCAGCGTTGCCAGTCGTGTTGTCGACTTCGACCAGTTCCATGGAGTTCCCCAGCGCCGTCGAAGCGCCCACGAGCAAGGCAATTGCGGTTGCAGTTCTAAACATGATCTCATGACCCTTTCGTCTGAATGTGTTGATTCGAGATCCCTGTGCGAAACCAGACGGCATCTCGCCGCCTCCAGAGACGGGTGCCGCGAAAGACGGCGCCCGCCATCCCCCTAAACGAAATCGGGCTCCGGAAGCGCCAGGTAATTATGCCCCTCAAGTTGATATGCATTGATTCAGATGCGATGGTCGCCACGGGCCTCTGCGTTCCCTGGCCGGGGACACCACCGCGGCCGCCACGGGCCACCGTCCACCGCGCCCGCCTGCGTCCGTGGCGAGGGATCTGCGAAGCGAATCGATGCTGCGGGAAGGCGCCAAAGCGGGGCGCCGCAAGGAGCGCGATTCGCCCTTTTGAACCAGCCAACGGACACCCGGACGCCGTTGCGAGTCAGCGCCGGCGGACGACAACGCAGCCCCCCGAGAAGAACCGCCCTGGTGCCCGGCGCGGGGAACGTCGTGAACTCGTAGCTGCACAGACCATCGCCATCGCAGTGCGACCTGTTCCCTTGCAGCCGGATACCTCCGGTCAAGGTGAACCGAGCCAGCGTGTACGGGCCACCCTCGTCCATGCCCTTGTCGTACCAGGTTGCTTCGACTGTGCTGTCGGCCCAGTGAGGCCCGTCGGCAAACAGGGGCTGTTCACCGTCAAACAGGGCCGGCGGGTCGGCGAAGAAGGTGTCGAACTCGAGCAGGGGGAAGCTCGCCAGCAAGGCGGCGGTCGGCTCGACACGACCGCCAGCCGCATGTTGGAAGAAGACGCCGTCGACATGGGCCTCGACAGAAGCCGCTGTCCAATCCCCGGCATAGGGGCTGATCGTGACGATCAGATCAAACGTCCGCCAGTCGGCGTCATTGAAACCCGGGTACAGCGGATCCTGCCCCATCACGGTGTTGTCCACCTGGACGAACTCGATGATCAGGCCGCGCGCCGATGGCGTGGCCGCCAGCAAGGTCACAAGCACAATGATGCTGCGCATCGTCCCACTTCCCATCAGCGAAGCAGTCGACTCTGAGTCCAGCGCCAGTCTACTTCGCCATCGGGGGTGAGCCGGAGCGAATCCAAGAGATGGATGCTCGTGGCAACTGATTCCCCCAACACGGGGACGCGCCACGACCGGGCTGCCCGAGGCGCATTCCCGGCCGGCCTGACGGCGTACCGACGAGGAGCCAGCGACGCCGCCGGATCCGTTGCCAGCGAGCATTTCGGAGATGAGGCCGAGTCAGACGGTCGCGGCCAGGCGCAAAAAGAACCCAGGCGAGCCGAAGCTCGCCTGGGTGCGACAAATCATCAGATTGTCAGATCGATCGTGCTACGTGGATTAGCGACGACGGATCAGGCCAGCGAGGCCGAGGAGGGCGATGCTGGCGGGAGCGGGAATGGTGTTAAAGCTGTAGTCGAAGAGCTGACCGCCGCTGAGGGCGTAGGTCATGGCTCCAGCACCTTCCAGCTCACCGGTGAAGGTGAAACGGGCGACCGTGAAAACGCCGCCGCCGGAATCGGGAGTGTCAAACCAAGTGGCGGCCACGGTGCTGTCGGTCCACAGGGGGCCGTCGGCGAAGCCGGGGTTGCTGCCGTCAAAGAGGGCGGGCGGGTTCGCGAAGAAGGAGTCAAACTCGAGCTCGGGGAAAACGCCGAAGAGCGCCGAGTTGGGCTCGGTGTCGCCACCAACGCCATCTTGATAGAAGACACCGGTCGAGACGGCGTTGATGGACGCGGAGGTCCAGTCGTCGCCAGCGTCGACGGTCACGACAAGGTCAAAGGTGCGGTAGCCGGGAAGCAGGCCGCCATTGTCGACTTCAACGAGTTCGACCATGTTGGCACTGGCGAAACCAGCGGCACCGACGAGAGCTGCAACAGCAAAGATCTTGGACATGTTCTTTCCTCTCAGTTTCTTCGTTAGGAAACTTCTTGATGTAGATCACTACAACCGTCAGACCGGTCATAGCTCTCTCCCCAATCGCGTCGCACTCATAATCTAACCGACGTTCCCGGCAGGGTCGAATGGAATTGGTGCTCTTTCTGCAAAATACCCGGCTGGGCCGACTTGCCGGACCCTACCCGCAAGAGCATCCCCATCTGAAGGGGGTGCCATTGCCCGTCTAAACCACGAACAGAAAGATCACCTGGCTGTCCGATTCGCCTCGGCGCCAGGCTCAGCCTGGGCATCGTCTTCACCGGGTTATCGGCTGGAGGACGCGACGCTCCAGACAACTCAGCCGCCGTCGCCGTACGCGCCCAGCAGGGTGCCCAGATCCGCCTGGTCGACGTCGCCATCGCCATCGAAGTCAGCATCGGGGTTCCAGTTGGGATCTCCGGTCTGGCTGCCGTAGGCCCCGAGCAAGGCCCCGAGGTCGGCCTGGTCCACATCGCCGTCGCCGTCCACATCACCGGGCAGGCCGCCGCCGCCGGGCATGAGGAAATCGACCACCACCGGGGCGTGATCCGAGGCGACCCGAGTGGCATCGAAATCGCCGCTCGCCAGCAAGCCCCCGTCATCGCCCGAGAAGTAGACGAAGCCGGCATCGTTGAGTTCGGATTGCCACCAGGTGCCGTCGCCGTTCGTGTCAAACTGGGCAAAGATGGCATCGCAGGCCAGGACGTAGTCGAGGCGGCTCTCCAGGCCGAAGCGGGTGTTCTGGGTGCCCCCGATGAAGGGGCCGCCCACCTGGGCCCCCAGGATCGTCTCGACCCGCACATCGTTGAGCCCGGTGTCCAGGCCGTTGTCGCCGCCATCCAGCAGCGAGTCGATCGTGTCGCCGGCCCAGTCACTCTCGTTCAGATCGCCCACCACCAGGTAGTAGTTCATGGGCAGGTCGGGGATGCCGTCGTAGGTGATGTCCACGCCGTTCGCCCAGTCCAGGGCCACCCGGTTGGCCAGGTTGTTGGCCTCGATGCGGCGGGTGTTCTGCGAGGTGTTGTCGCCGAACGCCTTGAAATGGACGTTGTAGACCACCAGGATCTCCTCGCTGCCCGCCACCTCGAAGACCATGCGGTGGTGCCGGCGGGGTCCGCCGTGATTCCACTCGTAGAAGTGGATCAGGGTGAGCTCGGGCGAGTAGATGACCGCCTGGGTGTTGTTGCCGGGATCCACGATGTCGCCCCGCTCGAGGTCGTACCCGGGCAGGTAATCGGTGCGGAAGCTGGCGAGCTGCGTGTAGCTGCGCGTTTCCTGAATGCAGAGGACGCTGGGTCGCAGGCCGTCGTTGGGGCCGGCTCCATCGAAATCGATCGTGGTCAACTGGTTTCCGGACGCCTCACGCCGGGCAGCGGTGTCGGCGATGCCCTCTTCGCAGTTGAAGGTGATGATGCGCAGGGGCACATCCGCAGCGCTGGCAGCGCCGGCGGCTAGAAGCAGAATTCCAACGATCGCGCTCAGACGCGGCGGGTTCAGCGACATGCCTGATTCTCCTCTGGGTTCGGCTGCTGATCTCTCTCTCGACCATCATACCGCAGGCGCTCCAGGCCCGCCGCCGGAAACGCCGGATTGGGCTTGGAGACCGGCCGGTGCGAGGCTATGGGACTCGAGTCAGGGCGAGCCGCCGCGTCACCGCGAGCGGCCTGGAGCCGTCGCATTGACAGCTTCACGGCCACAGGTCGCATCGAGGACGAGCACGAGGACGACGCGGCTCGAGCATTCCGAACTCAGATGTGGCGGGTGTGGTGCTCTTACGAGCCGCGCCTGTGAGGAAGCGGTCTTGCCGAACCGGCAGACGGATCTGCTCGCATGCTGGTCGCGATGGCCGCCAGGGGCGATTCGCCGCGGGGAAGTCGAGCGTGCCGCTCCCTCACGGTCGCGGCTCGTTGAAGACAGGCGCCGCTACGCGTGAGGTAGGACGGCTCTAACATCCGCGAGATAGCCGGGAGGCCCCGATGAGAGGCGGTCCGGGCCTCAGGGCGCAAGAACAGAGCGGGCTCGAAAGCCCGCTCTGTCTGTCAGTCAGGTTGTTTCACGGTCGCGATCAGTCGACGCGATTAGCGGCGGCGACGGATGGCCAGGCCGGCGAGGCCGAGCAGCATGGCGCTGCCGGGAGCCGGGATGGGGATGTTGAGGTTGAAGGGGATCAGGTCGCCGCCGGAGAGCTTGGCGGTCGAAGAGCCGACGAGCGTGCCGACCGGGCCGCCGGGGGCGTAGATCGTGAAGCGGGCGAGGGTGTAGTCGCCGTCGCCGGTGTCGGGGGTGTCAAACCAGGTGGCGGTCACGGTGGTGTCGGTCCAGACCGGGCCGGACGCGAAGCCGGGGTTGATGTTGTCGAAGAGGGCTGCCGGGGCGGCGAAGAACGAATCGTACGCCAGGGCGGGGAAGGAGCCGAAGAGAGCCGAGTTGGGCTCGGTGTCGCCGCCGAAGGGGTGCTGGTAGAAGGTGCCGGCAGTGAGGTTGCCGACGACAGCGCTGGAGGTCCAGTCATCGCCACCGGTCACGCTGATCATGAGATCGAAGGTGTAGTGGTCGGCGCTGGTGGGGGCCTGCGAGTCAACGTAGCCACTGGTGTTGTCGACTGGCAGAAGGTAGTGGCTGACGCTGGCAGAAGCGATGGAACCGGCGGCGAGAACGATAGCAGCAGCAAAGAGATTACGCATAGTTGACTTCCTCTATTTGATTCCCTGGGCTCAAGGCCCTGTGCAATGAACAAACAAAGACTCTTTCGATCAACGCGGAACACACTTCCGCAGTGGCAGTTTCTTGATCGAATCGGGGGGGGAGGCGTTTCCGCCTCGCCCACCGGTTGGTGTTCTCGTCCGGAGTCTCTCGACTCTCGTGGCTCCGTTTCTCGTCCGAGCCGGGACGGGGCTGCGATCAGCCGTCGTAGTTTGCCAGCAGGATGCCGAGGTCTGATTGGCCCACCTCGCCATCGCAGTTGAAATCTAGCTCAGGATCGTAGTTTGTCGAGCCGTAAGTCGCGCCGTAGGCAGACAATAGCTCGCCGAGGTCGGATTGATCGACATCGCCGTCAAAGTCGGTATCACCGTCATGACCGACGGCCACCACGACCGTGCCGCGGGCGTCAGCGTTGGCCGGGCGGAAGTTGAAGGCCAGAACGTCGGCATTATTGGCCAGGCTGGGGCCGTAGAAGGAGTCGCTGTCCTCCTGGGGGAGGAGGCCGACCTCGATTTGGCTGCCCACGACGGCGTTGCCGATGATGTCGCCCTCGCGAAGCACCTGATGCAAGGTGGCGGTCGCCGCCTCATAGAAGTAGGCCGCCGACTCGAGGATGGGATCGCCGGTGTCGGGATCAACCTCGCCGGTGTCCCAGGTGGCGGAGAAGCCAATGTTGCCGGCGTCGTTGATGCCCACGCCGGAGATGGCGTTGATGGCGATCAGACCGCCCATGCCATCGTCCAGCATGATCGGACCACCGAGGGTGTCGTCCAGCACGCCGCCGGGTCCGGCATCGGCGATGAGGATCGGGGCCTCGAAGCCGTTGATCCGATCGCCGTCAAAGGTCGGGTTGTAAAGCAGGAGCTGGTAGGTGGGCACGCTGGCGATGGACTCCGCGACGGCGACGAACTGGCCGGCGGCGTTCATATCAAAGTGCTTGTTCTCGTAAGGGCTGCCGCCGCCGCCGGTCGCCTGGTGGTCGATAAAGCGGGAGTTGGTGGGAGGCAGGACGGGCACCGCGCCGGTGAAACCGTCGCCATCCTCGAAGGCGTCGAAAGTCATCATGGCCGGCCGACCGCTGCCGCCATCGTTCGTGTCGTTGATGCCGAAGACAACGTAGTTGACGCCGTTGACCGCCGCGAAGGCGGGCTGGGTCTGGCGGCCGTCACCGGGGTCGACGACGACGCCGTTGGCATTGGCGAAGGCCTCGGCGCCGCTCTGCAGGTAGGAGTAGCTCGGGGCCGCCACATCCTGGGCCGTGCCGTCGTAGTCCCAGACGTTGCAGCCGACGGGGACGCCGCCGGAGCCGCCGTCGTAGTTGGTGTTGCCCATCCAGAAGTTGCCGCCGGCGCCGGCCAGGGCGGCGGGAATGCCGAGGTAGGCGTTGCCGCTGACGCCGTCGATGCCGGGGCCGAAGAGGACCTTGTCACCGCCGGTGGGCTCGCTGCCGAAGGCCGGCAACTGGCTCTTCACATCGCCCAAGATCGACTCGACGTTGTTCTGGGCGGCGCCGGCGTAGTTGGCGCGGAAGACCAGACGACCGTCGGGCAGCATCTCGCCGAGCGTATCGGAGTAGGTGTTGGGGAACTCGTCGAGGACGACGTTGTTGCTGGTGTAGGTGCCAGCATCGTCGTATTGGTCGGCGGTCTGGAAGTACCAGATCACATTGGCGCCGCCCACGTTGCTGTAGCTGGAGACCGCCCCGAGAATGTCGCTGTCAACGACTTGCACGACGGAGTTGTTCAGGATCGAGCCGGAGCTGGGAATGGCGATGGGCACCCAATAACGAACGCTGACGGCGTCAGCGCCATACGCCACGACGGAGGTCGTCGCCTGCATCACGTCGCCGGATCGGCTGTCGTAGTCGTACACCTCGGCGGAGACGACGCCGCCGCAAAGGGCGACGAGCGTAGCAGCAGTCATGATCTTCATGCGTGTGATCATCTTCTCTGTTCCTCTCAAGTGCAGGTTGGTGGGGTTTCCGGTGTGCTTGGACCGGCTTCCGGAATGCTGTTGACGACGCCCCTCGCGCCATCACTTGAACCTATCCTACAAGCCGATCTGGATACCTGCACCTGCTGAGTCGTCAACTTTACGGTTCGCTCCATCAAGGCCGCCCGGTACGCACGCACAGCCCTCCGCCTTACGGCGAATCACTCTGTTCTTGTCATGTGAACAAGGTCCGACACCTGGTGACGTGATTCAGCCGAGGCGCGAAACAAGCGCCACATGACAACCATTCATGTTGTTGCAGGGAGTCTGACTCACTCCATGCGTGTCCCTGTGCTGAGACGTCCTGATTATGACAGCAAACCCGGACCGTGCAAGGCAAAATGATCGGAAAGGCCACAAAGATGCCCCCGCTTGCCTCATCCACTCGATCGTCGCAGGTCATCAATGTGAGTCTGGGCAACCTGCGATGACAACGTAAAGGAGCCGGCGCCGATGGCGCTGGCTCCTTCTTCATAAATGCCTGTTTGGGGGAGAAGTTCCGTGATCCGATCATCCACTTGGCGAAGGCTTGGTTTCGATTTGAGCGGCGGTGGGCTTGATCTCGATGCGGCGGGGCTTGCGCGATTCCTGTTTCGTCAAGGTCACGTGCAGAATGCCGTCATCCAGCGTCGCCTGCACCTGCTCGCTGTCGACGTCATCGGGGAGCACCAAGGACCGGCGGAAGTGCGTGGCCCGACGCTCGCGGCGATGGTAGCGCAGATCCTTCTCCTCGCGCTCTTCCTCACCGCTGCCACGGACGGTCAGCTCCCGGCCTTCCAGGACGATGTCGATGTTCTCCATCTGGACGCCGGGGACCTCGAGCTCCAGGTGGTAGGCCGCTTCGTCCTCCCAGACGTCCAAGGGTGCCGTTCGGGTGCTGGCAGGAGTCGTGGCGACGCCTCGAGCCGGCTCGCCGAAGAAGTCGTGGAACATCTGGTCGAGGCGGTTGGTCAGGGCTTCAAAGGGCACCAAGCTGTAGGAGGCTTGGCGGTCAAGGCTGCGAGTGGTCATGGGGGCCTCCTTTCGTGAGGGCTGGACAACGGGCTCGCAGGAGCGTGGCCGCGAACGCTCGCGGCCTTCATACCCATCCAGGCAAGACGCGTGCCACCCATCCCGGGGCTCCCCGGGCCGCCAGGCGGGTGGAGGAGCCGCCCAATGGACAGCCGCGGCAGCGCTTCGCTGCAAAAACGACAGCCACGAACCCAGGGCACTCGCGAGGCGTATCATCGCCCTGGGTCTGGGAGGTGGCACCCGGCTTGCTTCCCGAACCCGGCTTCCCGAATCTCGGTCCTTGAACGATGGAGGATTTTGGTATGCGAACAAAGACAGGTCACAATCTCCCCTCCACGACGTTCCTTGCGGCGCTCCTCGCCCTGGTCGCTGGCTTGGTCATCGGTAGCGGGGTGCTCGACAACGCCTTCCAGTCACGGGCCGTGGCGGAGGAGGCGGTTCGCCCCGTGATGGAGCGCGGTTCGCTCACGACCCAGGAACTGTCCCGGATCGAGGTCTTTGAACAGTTGGCGCCCTCCGTGGTCTACATCACCAGCACCGCCGTCCGCCGCAATCGGTTCTCGCTCAACGAATACGAGATTCCCGCGGGCAGCGGCACGGGCATGATCTGGGACCGAGAAGGCCACATCGTCACCAACTTCCACGTCGCAGAGTACGGCAGTTCCTTCGAGGTCACCCTGCAAGACGGCTCCACCTGGGAAGGCCGGTTGATCGGCCGGGCTCCAGGCCTGGATATGGCGGTCCTGGAGATCGACGCCCCCCGTGAGGAACTCGCCCCCATCCCCCTGGGCACCTCCGCGGACCTCCGCGTCGGCCAGGATGTGCTGGCGATCGGCAACCCCTTCGGCCTGGACCAGACGCTGACCACCGGCGTCATCAGCGCCCTGGGGCGGACCATCACCGGCCGCAACGGCCGAGAGCTTCGCGACATGATTCAGACCGACGCCGCCATCAACCCCGGCAACTCCGGCGGGCCCTTGCTCGACTCCGCCGGCCGGCTTATTGGCATGAACACCGCCATCCAAAGCCCCAGTGGCGCCAGCGCCGGCATCGGCTTCGCCGTCCCCGCTGACCAGATCGGCAAGTACATCCCCCAACTCATCGCCTACGGCCAGGTGCAACGGCCCGTCATGGGCATTCGCCTCGTCGACGATCGCGCCGCCGCCCGCAGCCGCCTGGTCGGAGCGGTCATCGAGCAGGTCATCGCCGATTCGCCGGCGGAGCAAGCCGACCTTCGCGGCCTGCGTGAGGACGATCGCGGCACCAAGTACGTCGGCGACGTCATCCTGGCCCTCAACGGAGCCAAGGTCGCCAGCGGCACGGCCCTGACGAACCTGCTCGAAGGCTACGAAGCGGGCGAGGAGATTGAACTGACCGTCGGCCGCGGCGGGGAGGTCTTCAAGACGACGCTTCGCCTCGCCAAATGGGACCAGGTCTACGACGAGTAGCCCGCGGCCAGGGGCAGCGGAGATTGCAGGAGAAAAGCCCACGGATTCGAATCCGTGGGCTTGTTCATTAATCGGGAAACGGTGGGACGTTCAGCCGCCGCAGCCGTAGTCGGCGAGGAGCAGGCCGAGGTCGGACTGATCGGTGTCGCCGTCACCATCGAGGTCGCCGCCGTCGTCGTTGCCGTAGGAGGCGAGCAGGATGCCAAGGTCGGACTGATCGGTATCGCCGTCCCCGTCGAGGTCGCCGGGGCAGAGCTGTTCACCTTCGATGATCACCGCCGCGTCCGGCACGGGCGAGGCGACCGCGCCGACCGTGCCGTTGGAGTTGAAGGCGAGCTGCGAGGGCGAGACACCGAGGTCGTAGGTCACCGTGCCCAGGCTGCTGGTGTCGATCAGCGTCAGTTCGCCGTACCAGTCGAGCAGGAAGCCGTCACCGCCGAGCGAGGCGCTGGCGTTGCCCGAGGCGACGTAGAGGGTGCTCTCATCGGGCGAGAGGATCAGCCCTGCCGCGGGCGAGTTGGGCAGGGGCACGGTGTTCGTCTGCACCCCGCCCGCCACGTCGACGATGCCGATGTTCTTGTCGCTGTAGTTCATCACGTACAGCGTCGAGTCATCGTCGGTCACCGCCAGATGGAAGGGATAGGCGCCGACGTTGATCTCATCGACGACGGCCCAGCCGCCGCCCGTGTCCTGCAGCACTTCGACCTGGTCTTCGTTGCGAATGCTGGCGTAAATGCGCGAGTCGTCCGCGGAGAAGATGCAGTACGTCGGGTAGTCGCCGACAGGAACGTTGGTGAGGACCGACCAGGAACCGGTGTCGATGATGGTGACGACATCGTCGTAGGTGCCGGCGATGGCGAGCAGCGACCCGTCATGGCTGAGCGTCATGCCGCTGCTCTGGGAGTAGAGGTAATAGACCCCGCCCATGTTTCCGGCGGGGAGCTTGCCGCCTTCGAGCGCCAGGGTGTTGAGGTTGAGGCGATAGACGCCGTCGCCATCCGCCACCACCGCGATGTAGGCGTACTGATCATCGGGCGAGATTTCGATCTGGGCGGCCCGCCGACCGATCGAGATCGTGGTGTCGGCCAGCGTGTCCATGTCGATGACCGTGACGAAGTAGGAATCCATGTTGCCGACGACCGCTTTGCCGCCGTCCGAAGTCAGGGCGATCTCGCTGGGGCGCTGGCCCGTCGCGGCGTAGCCGTCGATCGTCTTGCCGGCCACGTCAAAGACGGTGACGTTGTCGCTGTAGACGTTGACCGCGGCGACCTTGCTGCCATCTTCGCTGACGGCGACGGTGCGGCACTTGTCGCCCTCGGGCGGCGGGCCGGAGAGCAGGAATTCCTCCATGAAGCCGCTGGAACCGTTGGTGTTGACCACGACCAGGTCCTCGCCGAAGGAGTTGGAGCAGAGGGCGGCTCGGGGCTCGACGGGCGACACCGCCCCGACGGGCGTGGAGACCTGGTTGTTGAGGTTCTTGACGAGCGAGTTGCTGCTGAACGAGATCAAGGAGCCGTAGTAGCCGATGCCCAGCGCGTACTGGCCGTCCGCCGTGGTCAGCAGGCCGTAGACGCTGGCGGTGCTGATGCTGGAGGAGACGGCATCCGTGACCAGGTCGACGACGACGCAGGCGTTCTGGATGGCCACCGCTGCCTTGCTGCCCGTCGGGTTCAGGCAGACCGGGCCAGTGGTGTCGCTGCCGGTCCCGATGGTCTTGACGATCGACTCGCCGACCGGATCGACCACGGTGAGATACGGCTTGTACCCGTGGGCCACGACGGCGAGGGTGCCGTCCGCGAGGGTCGCCACGCCGCGCGGCTGCTCGCTGCAGGGCAGGGCCGTGACGTTGCCGGTGGCGATGTTGACGATGTTGACCACATCGCCGTAGTAGTCGCCGTGCACCAGCTTGCTGTTTCCGGCGAACTTGAAGGGCTCGACCACGACGGTGGGAGAGAAGGTCTCGGTGTTGGCCGAGAGCGAGGCGACGAAGTCGATGCCGGTGATGGTGCGGACCACGGTGCCGGTCGCCAGGTCGATGACGCTGATGCTGCTGTCGGCGAAGTTGCCGATGGCGGCGAAGAGGCCGTCCGGGGAGATTTCCGCGACGCCGGGCGCGGTGCCGACCGTGACGACGGTGTCCTCCGTCTGCGTCACCAGGTTCACGATGGAGGCCGTGCCTTCGAAGATGTTGGCGGTGATGGCGTGCACGCCATCCGGTGAGATTGCCATGGCGTTGGGCGAACCGGAGAGGGCGATCGCCGCCACGAAGTCACGGGTGTCCGCGTCGAGAAGGATCAGGTTCTCGCTCTCGCGGTGGGCGATGACGATGGTCTGGCCATCCGTGGTGAAGCCCACGGCGCTGGGCGTGTCACCCTCCGGATCTTGGCCCGTCTTGAGGAAGGTCGTGGTGAGGGAGCGGCCCTGGGGTCCCTGGAAGGGTTGACCCTTCCCCCCGATGTAGAGGGGTAAGTCCGCCGCAGGGATGTCGGCGTGGTAGACGATCTGATCGCCGTCCTCAGCGTTGCCCGTGCTTCGCCAGACGATCTCACTTTCCCCCGCCGCGACTGCCGCAATCGACGAACCGAGCGCCAGGGCGCCGATCGTCAGGCCGAGCCGACCGAATCGTGTCTTCACCTGCATCGTTTCTTCTCCCAGGTTTGTCGCCGGCCGGCGCGTCGCCTCGAACGTGGAGGGGCCGAGCCGGTCAATGTCCAGAGGGGCCTGCGCAGCATCTGCGAATGGAGCTGCGACTCGTGCAGACCGGTAATCCAGCCTATGCCGGATTTGGTCGGAAGCAAGGCCGAATCGGTCGACTTCGCAGCCTTCTCACCGGAGCTTCATCGGTTCAGGTGGGCATTTCCTTCAGGGCCGGCCCCTGGGCGCATGAGAAAGGGGACGAGCCGATCGGCCCGTCCCCTGGGGATTCGCTGCTCAGTTCGCCGCGAACTTACTCGTACAGGTTCGTGGCCTCGTTCTCCTGCACGGGCGAGGTGAGCTGATCACTCGTCATGCGGACGGTGAAGCGGACATCGCCCGCAGCCTCAGCCCGGATGACGATGCGCCATTCGGCCTTCGCCTTGGGAGCGAGGCTGGGGAGCGGCGCGAAGGTGATCGTCTTGCCGCTGAGCGTGCCCCGCGTGGCGCCGGAGGAGGAGAGGTAGGTCTCCTGGTCGGGCAGGATGGCGACGATCTGGATGTTGTGACCGGCGGCGGAGCCCTGGTTGGTCACGGTGATGACGTAGGTCTCGTTACTGCCGACCTCGATCGGATCCCCAAGGTCGACGACCTCGAGCAGGATGGCCGGGATGCCGATCACGTTGGTGATGCAGTTGTCAGTCACGGTGTCGGCGCAGTAGGCCGCGACCGAGCCGTTGCTTCGCAGGGTGGCGGCGGCATTGGCGCGGACGCGGGCAACGACCGTCACTTCCTGGCCCGCGGCGAGGGTGCCCAGCTGCCAGACGACGTTGCCGTTGGCGAAGGCGCCGTTGCCCGAAGCACTGACGTACTCGCTACCGGAGGGCACGGACGCGGTTACGATCGCGTCGCGAGCTTCCGCATCGCCCACGTTCTTGACCTTGTACTCAAAGCTGGTGACGCGACCGATGTAGCGCGTCTCGGGGCAGGAGGCCGTGATCTCCAAGGCCGGCTGCACGATGACGGTGGTCGTCGAGTCGGAGTCGGCGCTCAGGCCGGTGGCGGAGGCCGTCGCGGCGCTGCTGAACTCACCGGTGGTGCCGGCTTCGACCGCCACCTTGATCTCCGCCGACTCACCCGGACCGAGGTCGCCCACGGTGCGGCTGAAGGTCTGCTGGCCGTCGGCGGTCTTCAGGCCGCTCGGCAGGCGATCGGAGATGCGGACGTTCTTGGCCACGCCCGTGCCGGGGTTGCGCACGACGTAGGTGAACTCCATGGCATCGCAGCGCAGGACGCGGCGCGGGGCGACCTTGACCAGGGTCAGGTCGGCCTCGACGACGTTGGTGCCGGCGCAAAGCTGGTTGTTGTAGGCGATGCTGATGCAGTTGGTGGTCAGGCCCAGTTGGGAAGCGGAGGCCTGCACCTTGATGACCTTGGTCTGCCGCGGCCCGATGTCGCCGAGCCTCCAGGCCACGCCGCCGTCATTGGCGGCTGCCGCCGGCGTCGCGGACTTGATGTCCAGGTTGAGCAGGCTTTCGAGACTGAGCACGACGTCCTGCAGGGTGGCGCTGGTCGTGTTGGTCACGTGGTACTGGTACTCGAAGTTCTGATTGCGGTTCACCTCGTCGGGCATGATGAGGTGCAGCAGCAAGGGGCTGGTGGCGGGATCGCCGCTGGGGAAGGCCATGGCCGAGGCCGAGTGACCGGCCGCGACGTCGGGTTCGTAAGTGTAGCCTCCGGGGCGGGCTTCCTGGCGCTTCGCCGCCATCGCCTTTGCATCCGCCGCCGCCTTCTGGGCGTCGCGGACCGCCTGCTCCAGTTGGCGAATCTTGGCGTTCTGGGCGTTGTCGACCGAACGATCCGCCGGGGGCGGCGCTGTCGTGGCCGAGTCGTCCTTCGACGTACACGCCGTCAGCAGCATCGCCACACTGGCGCTGGCGCAAAGCAATACCCTACGCCTCGACATCATGGACTTTTCCATCGCCTGAATCCTCCTCAAATTTCGGGTGTACCCGGGGCCGGCCGCAACGGCGTCGCTGCTCCGGGCATTGTTCTTTGGTGACCTCTCGTCGCGGCGTCAAGGACCCCGGAACGGATGTGCATCACCACACGCTCTCTCCGTAACGCGTCGCGGCGCCACCGAGTGCATCGTAGACGTGCCGGTCAAGCCGCTGCAAGCATCGATTCTTGGATGGGTTGATGCCGAAAGCGATGCGCCGGCCCCTGACCGCGTATCGAAGAGTCAGCATAAGTCTATGTTTGAAAGGCTGGTTGTATTGAGTCTGTGAGAGTCAGTAATCAATCGTTGACTCGCACTCTGAGGTGGTCAAAAAAAACTGGCGGCGAGCGTGGGCTCGCCGCCGGCGGTGTGTAGTTGTGGGTGGGTGTTGTCCGTTTAGGGGCCGCTGGTCACCAATTGGCCGTTGCCGGCAACCGCGGTCACCTCGCGTTTGGCGATGTTCAACACCGTTGCCTGCTCCAGCCCCACGCCCAGCGACACGTATCGCGACGCGGCCCGGGCGCTGCGGTAGCTGGCGGGGTTGGGCCACCAGGGGTAGCCGTCGATCTGGCGATGGATGTAGTCCGGGGCGTTGATGATGAGGTTGCCCCGCCAAGCGACGATGGAGCCGCCGTCGCCACCGTTGTCGAGCCACTGGTCGGACTCGATCGACTGCTGGATGAGATCAAGGATTTCGTTGAGCATCTCGTCTTCGGTCGCCTGATCCGGGTCCTGGCCGCCGGCGCCGCCGGCGCCGCCGAAGATGTTGCCGCCGCCGCCGCCGCCGCGTCCACGACTCTGCTGCAAGGCGGTCTGCAGGTTCAGGTCCGGGGCGTCATCGTGTCGGGGGATATCGATCAGCAGATCATGCACCGGGTAGACGACGGTCTGCTTGCGCTTGTTCAGAAGCGACTTCGGCCCGATTTCCAGGGCGCCGTACTCGGTGAACTGCCAGCCGTTCTCGTCGTAGTCGAGCTCCGCCATATCCAGCAGTAGTTGGATGACGGTCAGAGCTGGGCGATTGGTGACGCTCATGGTGATCGGCTGCTCGGGGTCGAGCCCCGCCCCGAGGTCGGTGGCGTAGTGGACGAGGAGGTCCACCCCCTGCACCTGCTTGATGAACTCCACCACATCGCGCAGCGGTTGATCCGTCACGTCGAGCGTCAGTCGCTGCGACAACTTCGACAGCGTCACCGCGCGTGGGTCGGCGGTGATCGTCGACCTCGCCGGCTGGCCGGCTTGAACCTGCGCGATTCGATCGGAAAGCGACTGTCCGTTCGCCGAGGTTCCCAGGGCCGCCACAGCGCCCACGATGCTCGCAACGGTCAGCATTGCCATTGATCTCGCCATGGTCGGCTCCTTCTTGGCCCCGAAGGTGATTCTTTCTACTAATAGTTCTAGTACGCATCGGCCCGGCGGCCAAGCCAATTCTCCCCGAATACCGGGATATTGACAAATCTGGATGGGACGGAATCGTGCCGGCGGGTCGGGCCGGCCGCCTTCTCCGGGAGTTCCTTACTTAGGTTCGGCCGCCAGCAGCGCCTGGCTGCAGGTGGGGCATTCGCCCTCTGTGATTTCCGAGTTGCCGCAGCCGACGCAGAACTCCGTGCCGCAGCGCGGGCAGAGCTCCATCATCGTCGCCTTCTCATCGGGCGCGCTGGCTGGCTTGTCTTCGGGTGGGTCGTTCGTTTGTTTCGGGGAGCGGTCCACGATGGGGCTCCAGAAGAGTGGGGGGCTCGGGGGATTCGCTACTCCGGCGCGGGCAGGCGCTCGTCGAGCTTCTCCAGCGTTTCCAGCATCTCTGTCAGGCAGAGCAGACCGAGCGAGGAGGCGTCGATGGGCATGCGGTTGTCCCACACCGCCTCGCGCACACCGCCCCGGGCGCGCAGCGGGTTGCGCGCCAGGTAGAGATCGCTCTCGCGCATGGTGAGCTGCAGGAAGAAACGCATGCCGCGCAGCACGTGAAACGTCTCGCTGGGCAGTTCCCTTGTCTCGGTGAGGGTCGGATTCCCAAGCATGGTGCAGAGGAACCCCAGCGGCCTGAGTGAAGCGGAGGTGGGGTAGGCCTGGCGGTTGAGGCTGAAGACGATGCCGCCTTCCAGATCGCGGTCCTGCTGATTCAGAGGGCCAGGCTCTCGTTGGTGCTGCCAGACCCGGGCCCGCATGGTTCGCAGGGCCGCGGCCCGCACGGGGCTGCCCGAAGCGGCGGCGTGCTCCAACTCCGCCCAGCCCAGGAAGGGCATGGCGCTGACCACCGTCTCCGCTGGGATGCCCGCCCAGGTCGCGGTGAGATGAGCCGTGACCTGCTCGATGGGGAAGCGGCCTGGGGCGTGCACCTCCAGGCGCACCAGCGCCAGGGCCACCAGGCCCCGACTGGCGAGCGGCCCTTCCAGCACCGCCTGCACGGCCGGCTCGCTGGCCAGCACCGCCGAAATCAACTCCATGGCTTCACCCAGCAGCAGATTGCAGGCCGGCGTCAACTCCCCGGGATCGATCTCGGTGCAGGCGAGCACGATGGCGGCGGCGGCTTCGATCGAGCTGAGCTGCCCTTCGCTGCGCAGGCGGCGCTCGTTGGCCCGGCGCAAGAGCTCCAGGGCGGTGACCGTGGCCTGCTCGCGGCGAATCTCCGCGGTGCCCGGCGCCTTGGCGTAGCGCAGCAAGGCGTAGGCCGCCAACGCATCCTGGGCGGTGGTGTTGGCCGACGGGTCGGCGGAGTCTGACCAGGGCTGGTACAGGGGCAGCAGGCCGAACGGCTCCTGGCCCGGCCAGAGGCGTGACTGCAGGTGAGCGGCAAGCTTCGCTGCGGCGTCGGCCAAGGGCGCTCGCCGGACGTCGCGCAGCTCCACCACGGTGCCGCCCCGATGCATCAGCAAGGATGGCTCGCCCGGTCCGGGTTGGGCTCGCTCGACGGTGTGGAACCGGTAAATCGTGGCCCGATCCTGCTCGAAGAGCTGGGGAAGGTTGGCGGTGAGAATGGCATGCTCGCCCAGGGCCACGCGCAGGGCGCCTTCACCGGTGAGGGCCGTCTGCCGCATCTCGCCGGGAAAGAGGGCGGTGAGCTTGTCGTCGATCAGCACGGCCAGGCCCCATTCCGTGGTCTGGGTCCAGGCGGTGACATCGGCGACGGTGCGGGCGTCGAGGGGAATGCAGACGCCGGCCAACTCGACGCTGATGACCAAGCTGCGCGCCGCGCGCAGCAGGGCGTCTTCCGCGAGGGCGTCCCGTTCGACCGGCAAGCGCGGCCGCGCCTCGCGCATGGCCAGGCGAGTGGCGTCCACGAGCAGGGTGGAGGCGTCGTGATCGGGATCGTTCAGCGACGCTGCCGGTCGGAGCACCACCCCGCGCCCGACCACCACACCACCGGAGCGGAGGGTGACGGCGACGCCCTGCACGCCGGGCAACTCGAGAGACGCCTCCGGGGGCAACTGCCAGGCCCGAACCCAGGTGTTGACCTGGTTGTAAGCCTCGCGAACCAGGCGGACATGCGAGCCGGAATCCGCCTGGGCGGGAGCCTGCTGGGGCCACATCAGGATCGCCAGGATCAACACGAAGAGCCGGGCTATGTGGCGTCCGCTCAACATCCGGCGCGAGCCGCGACGGTTCGTCCGAGAAGAGCCGCCGTGGCAGCCGCCTGGCGGGAGTGCCGCCCGGGCGGCGATTCTGGCACGGGGGTTGATTGTTCTATCACGACAAACTGGAGAAATGAGAATGTTGCACATGATGATGCTCACATCTTACCGGAAGCGCGTCCTGATTCTGGCGCTTCTCAGCTTCGCCTCCCTCTGCTAGGACTCGCTGACTCGGGTGCCGGTCCGTCGGGTCGGCTCAACCGAGGTGAGTCCCCCTCAGAGAGGCACCGACCGCCCGCCACGCCCCGGCTCGCCCGCTGGCGCCAGCCCCACGAAGCGGAGAGTCAACCCCCCGTGGAACAACTGGTTACGGCGCCCGGCGCTCAGCCTCGGCGACGTGTCACCGCCGGCGCTCCCAGGAGCAGGAGCAGGCCGGTGGCGGGGAGTGGTATGCTGAGCGGGGATTCGTCGGGGTCGACGCTGCCCTCTGACATCAGGTAGGAGGCCAGCAGGATGCCCAGGTCGGCGACGCCGACGTACCCATCAAAATCGATGTCTGCGACGGGGACGTTCCGCTCAAAGAAGGCGAGGAGCGTGCCGAGGTCGCTGAGGTCGACGACCCGGTCTCCGGTGAGGTCCCCCGTCTGGGAGTTGATGACCGGGTAGAGGTACCAGAGACCACCCTCCTCATCCTTGGTCAACTCCCGCTTGACGCCGGTGTACCTCGAGTTCATGACATCCTTGGGCGAGGGATTCCAGTTGCCGCGGAAGTTGTGCGGATTGAGGTTGGGGGAGTCGTTGTCGTCGGCGAGATCGGGATGGTCGAAGCCCAGGCCGTGCCCCACCTCGTGCAGCAGCACGGTCTCCACGTCGAAGCCGTTGCCCGAGCCGTCGTAGGTCCAGTCGATCAGGGGGCTGTCGGAGTTGAGGTAGACGTCCACGGAGTTGATCTGGCGGGTGTCCTGGTTGATGACGGCGAAGCCCAGGTTTTCCTCGGCCATCGTGTAGGCCTTGCCCTCGGAGATGATCTGGAAGCCGCTGGGGCGGCTGAAGAAGTCGATGTTGGCGCCCCAGCCGGGCAGCGGCGTCTCACCGGGCACGTACTCGTCAACGCCCGGTCCCTCGTAGTTGATATGGAAGTTGTCGTCGTCGTTGGGAACGGCGCTCCAATCGCAGAGCTCGAACGTCAGCCCCATGGCGGCACTTGACCAGGTGTTCAGCGAGTTTTGCACCGCCCGCTTCGCCTGGAGTTGGTCCTCGCTGTCGCCGAAGAAGTCCTCTTCGATGGCGTAGCTGAGCGCGAAGGGCTGGCGCAACGACCAGTCTTCCCAGCGTTTCAGCCGACCGGCGTCGATGGACGCCTGGCTGGGGTAACCGAGGAACGTGAATGCCTGTGCGGTGACACCCGCCCCCAGGAGGAAGAGGCTGGCGACGGCGACTTGCGATTGTCTTCTCATGTACGAAACGCCCGGGTATGTGGAGGATGCGACTGTTCATGGTCGCCCTCGATGCCTGGTTGCCAACGCCGCGTAGTCTACAGAACCACAATCAAGGTGGAGGCAAGAAACGGTGATGCGACCGTCGAGAACGAGCCATCCGCGGGCGATGTGCGGGCGGGTGACGAGCCTCGGGATCTAGCGGCGACGCAGGAGACCGGCTCCGATGAGCAGTGTCAGGGCGCTGCCGGGCCCGGGGATCAGCGGCAGCAGGACCGGGATGTCGATGGGATCATCACCGCCGGGGACGAAGGGGCCGATGAGGGCGCCGACATCCTGCCGAACCGGCGTCGAAGGGCCGGTGAAAAGCAAGAGTTGGATTGTTTCCTCGTTGTCCAGTTCGTGCCGGGGATTCGTGTTGGGATCCCACTCCCACTCCGCCTGCGCCCCGAAGTCGCCGTAGCCGCTGAAGTCGTCCAGCTTGAAGAAGGACGGCGTGTCGACGCCGCTGAGCGGTGTGGAGTAGCCCATGCCGATCACCAGTCCGGCGTCGAGGAGGATGTCGGACATGACGCCGTTGATCTGCGCTTCCGTGATGCCGGTCTCGATGGTTCCCGGCGCTTCGAAGGGCATGGTGATCTCGTAGGCGTAGACCATGTCGCCTGCGTTCAGTTGCAGGCCGGGAAGGCTGTGGGCGGAAGTGACTTCCCAGACGGTGCTGGTGAACTCCGTGGTGAAGGGCACGATCACCCCGCCGCCCAGATCGATCTCGCCGGCATAGTAATCCGGCCAGACGTAGGAGGTCTGGGTGTTGACATCCAGGGAGTCCACCATGATGGCGAACGAGCCGAGATCGTCGAGCACCTCTTGACCGGTGAAGGGGATTTCGTCGGCAGAGAGCCCCGCCCCGGCGATGAGGGCGGTACCCACAGCGCAGAGCCGCATCGTTGTGCTGCTGGACATGCTCTTTCCTCCTGACCGCGCCAAGTGCGGCGCGGGAAGCAAGCTCAGCGTTCTCTCAAACGCTGAGCTGCACTTGACTCTGTCGGTTGTCGTTCAGGCGCGGCGGCGCTTGAACAGGGCGCCGGCGGCCAGGCCGAAGACGGCCAGGGACCCAGGCGCGGGAACATTCAGATTGGGCTGGGAGGGATCGTCAATGACGCCCAGCGTCTGGGTCGTCACGGAGCCGGCGTTGCGGACTTCGACGTTAATCAGGCCCAAGTCAATGGCGCCGGTGGTGCGGGTGTACCAACTGTATCCCTGCGCCAGGAAGACGTCGCCCAGACCGGCGGATCCCCATTCAAACAACAGGCTGTCGTTGGCGGGCCCCGGGTTGAACGTCAGGATCGGGTCGGCGATCAGGGCCACATCACTCAGAGCGTCGATGCGCCCCATGACGCCGCCGTCGAGCTCCGCGAAGTTCAGGTCGATGTTGCCGCCGTTGACCGCGAACTCCATGGCCTCGATCGGCGTGGGCTCGCCGGTGCCCAGGAAGTCGTAGACCACGACCACATCCGAGAGGCCCGGCGTGAAGATGGCGTCATTGCCATAGACCGTGGCAGTGATGGAACCGCTGTAGGCCGGACCCGTGAAGGGGATGTTCATCCCGTTCGTGAGTCCCAGGGTGGAGAGATCCAGCACCTGAAGCCCGGCGGTCAGGGTGCTGAGATCAGCAACATCGGAGCGCGTGTACCCCAGGGCCGGCGCACCGGCCGCGAAGCACAAGGCCACGACGACAGCGTGTTTGGGTGTGAACATGATTTCTTCCCTCTCTTGTTGCGACTACGAATCGACTCAGTCGCTGGGAGGAGCCCGCGCTGGATTGCGAAACGGGTCTCCCCTCCCACTCAATATGAGGTCCATATTGACCGGCGTCAATTTGTTTCTGCAATGCGGACCGAGAATCTCCACCCCCCGAAGCAGGGGTCGCGGTGATTATGGGCTGGTCCGAGGTGCCGCGCGAAACCAGACCGTGACATCTAAGTTGATTGGTTTGCTTGTGTTATGCGAATGAAACAGGGCCCGTCTCTTGAGACGGGCCCTGCGGCGTTCGAGAATGAGAGGCGCGGCAAGTCTTAGGAGAATTCGATCTTGTCGCTGCCCAAGGCGCCGTGCTCGTCCATGCCGCCCCGGGTGGGGGCGTTGGGACGGGAGGGACGGCGCTCGGCGGAGTCGCCACCCTCCTGTTCGCCGGCGCCCCACTGAGCACGCTTAAGCGACAAGCCGATCTTTCGCTCTTCCGTGTCGACGCGGAGGATCTTGACTTCGACCTCTTCGCCAGGCTTGACGATGTCCTGTGGGTTCTCGACCTTGTGGTCAGCCAGCTCGGAGATATGCAGCAGGCCTTCCAGGTCGTCTTCCAACTCGACGAAGACGCCGAAGTTGGTGATCTTGGTGACCTTGCCGTGCACCACCATGCCCGGGCGGTAGGCGGAGGGAATGGCGGTGAGCCAGGGATCCTCTTCCAGTTGCTTCATGCCCAGGGCGATGCGCTGCTTCTCCTGGTCGACTTCCAGGACGACGCAGCGAACGGTCTCGCTCTTCTTGAGCAGCTCGTTGGGGTGCGAGACCTTCTTGGTCCAGGAGAGGTCGCTGACGTGCAGCAGGCCGTCGATGCCCGGCTCGATCTCCACGAAGGCGCCGTAGTTGGCCAGGTTCCGCACCTTGCCTTCGATGACCGTGCCGGCCGGGTACTTCTCGGCGACGAGCTCCCAGGGATTGACCTCGACCTGCTTCATGCCCAGGCTGATCTCTTGCTTTTCCTTGTCGATGTCGAGGACCACGACTTCGAGCTCATCGTCGACGGCGACGAGTTCGCTCGGGTGGTTGATGCGGCGGGTCCAGCTCATCTCGGAGATGTGCACCAGGCCCTCGATGCCTTCCTCCAGACGCACGAAGGCGCCGTAGGAGACGATGTTGACCACGGCTCCCTTGACGCGGTGGCCCACCGGGAAGCGATCTTCGATGTTCTCCCAGGGGCTGGACTCGAGCTGCTTGAGCCCCAGGGCGATCTTCTCCTTGTCGTAGTCGATGTGGAGAATCTTGACGCTGACCTTCTGGTCGATCTTGAGCACCTCGGAGGGGTGCGAGATCCGGGTCCAGCTCATGTCGGTGATGTGCAGCAAGCCGTCGATGCCGCCCAGGTCGACGAAGGCGCCGAAGTCCGCCAGGTTCTTGACGGTGCCCTCCACGATGTCGCCTTCCTTGATGGTGCTGAGCAGGCGCTCCTTCTGCTCCGCCCGCTCATCTTCGATGAGCTTGCGGCGGGAGATGACGATGTTGCGTCGTTCCTGGTCGATCTTGAGGATCTTGGCGCGAATCTCGCGATCCAGGTACTGATCGATGTTGCCGGGCCGACGAATGTCGACCTGCGAGGCGGGCAGGAAGACGGGCACGCCGATGTCGACGAGCAAACCGCCCTTGATCTTCCGCACGACCTTGCCCTGGACGATGTCGTCTTCCTTGTGGGTGTCGAGGATGCGCTCCCAGCCGCGGATGCGGTCGGCCTTCCGCTTGGAGAGCTCGACGACGCCGGTCTCTCCTTCGACGGACTCGAGGAGGACCTCGACCTTGTCGCCGATCTTGGGTTCGCCGTCCTCGAACTCGCCCTTGTCGACGAGCCCTTCCGATTTCAGACCGACGTCAATGACGACGTCGTCGCCGGCAAAGCCCACGATCTTGCCTTCCAGGATGTGGCCCGGGGCAAAATCCTCGATCTGGCCGGACAGCAGTTGGTCCATGTCTCCTTCGGCGACTTCGCAGCCCAGGGCCTCCTTGAGCAGGCTGGCGGCTTCGTCGTCAGAGACGGCAAGTTCTCTCAATAGTGTTTCGTCTACCATGTGTTATGAATGTCTCACGCTGAGGGACGCGACGGACAGGGAACCACAAACCGCCCTCTGCACCATGCACAGGCGCGGAAACGCACACAACCAACCGTCGTTTTGGGTGACGCGCAGCGACGCAGTGTATCGGATTGATCCTCGCCGTGCTGTACCGATTCCCGATTCCTCGCCGCCACCAGCCGGGCCGCTTGCTCGCGTTATGTTCGGTAGTCGGCCCGGCCCATAGAAAACCGTCCGGCTGCAGCGGGTGCAGATCCGGACGGCGATCGGGGGGGGACGATTCGGGTTGCGGGGCGGCTCAGCCGCGGCGGCGACGCAGCACCACCACGCCTCCCGCCAGGCCGACGAACGACAGCAGCGGGCCGGCCGGAGCCGGCAGAACCCGTAGTTCATTCTGCGAGTTGGGGCTGACCAGGGCGGCCAGAGAGGCCTTGCCCGTCCAGGCAGCGAGTTCGGCGTACCAACTGGCGGCGAGGGAGGCGACGGCGGCCGTGCTGCCGTGGTTCAGGTCGAGGCGGAAGCGGCCCTTGCTCAAGTCGAAGTCGCCGTCCTTGGTGTACTCCCAGACCATGGTCTGGAAGGCGGCCGCTTCCAGGCCGCGGTAGGACTCGTCCTGCCTGGGCAGGGTCGACTCGTACTTCATGTCCCACAGGCGGGCGATGGAGTCGGCGTCCTGGACCACGTTGGCCAGTTCCTCAACGTGGTAGAGGTTGGGCAGATTCAAGTACTGGTCGGGCTGAATGCAGTAGGTGGGCAGACCTTGCCAGATGCCGCCGTCCACATCCCGGAGCCTGAGGTTGAGCATGCCCACGGCCATGCGCTGGCGCTGGCCGTTGACGTAGGCGTAGTACCTGGAGGCGTAGCGCGTGCCGTCGACAAAGGCGCTGCCGTTGTAGCGCATCTCGTACAACTGGGCGCTGGCGAGACTGGGCAGCAGCACAAGTGCGGCGAGCGACATGGTTGCGGCGCTGATTCCAATTCTCATCCCCTCAATCCTTTCCATCTCAGTAGGGTTCCAGCCCGAGTCCTGGCCTTCCTGAGCTGACCCTGGACGCGGCTACACCGAGCCGATCACTGTTCACCTTGCAACCGCCGTGCCAGGCGTAGCAAACGCCTTCTCCCTCGCCGTATTCACCCGTGCCGCCTGGCGAGTCCGGCTCTTATCGCTGCCGGCCCCTTCTCGGTCCGAGTCCGAGGGGGTGGGGAAAGGCCGGCTGTTGCCTGGCCACCTCAATCGTCGTGGTCTCCGGGCCGCGTTGTCGCTTCCCCGCCTCGCCTGCGGACGGCGAGGACGCAAGCCGATACACTGCCCTCGGGCGCCCGGCGCGAAAGCCGGGCCTGACCTGAATCACATCGGGCTCGTCGGTCGACCAGGAGTCGTTGGGGCCGACGTGCCGAGCCGGACCCTTGTGTCTAGGAGGCACGCCATGTTTCGTCACACCACCCTCATCCTGACCCTGCTCACCTCGCTGCTGATGCTGACCTCGCTGCAGGGATGCGGCAAGTCGCCCATGGCCAAGGCGGCCGGCACCTACGAACTCGACAAGGAAGCCGTCAAGACTGCCATGCAGGCCGAAATCGAGAAGATCGAAGATCCCATGGAGAAGTCGATGGCCAGTGGGGCCCTGGGTATGGTCGATGCCATGTCCATGACCATGACCCTCAACGCCGACGGCACCGCCACCGCCGCGACCACCGGCATGCCCGGGGCGGGCACCGCCAGCGGCACCTGGACGCTCGAGGGTTCCACCATCACCATCACCATGGCGCAAGAAGGCGAGAATCCCGACACCATCAGCGGCACGCTGTCGGGCGATGTCATCACCCTCTCGCCTCCCGAAGAAGAGATGCCCTTCGACATGGTCTTCAAGCGCAAAACCGACTCCTGAGTTGGCGCCAGATGCCATGCAACTCGCTGGGGCAGACGGTTGAACGGCGGCACCTTTCGGTGGCGAGGGTGCGAACGACTCCTCGCCATTTGACTGTCGTCTGCGCCGACGCGACAATCCGGTGCGATGTATCGGCTAATGTGGGCAAGTGCTGTGGGCGGCGCGAGTGTTGAGTGAGCGGCCCCTGCCGGTCCCCAACGCACAATCGAGGAGGTATTGACCATGGCTATGGCTTCGCAGTCTCGTCGATCGACTGGCGGCGCGATCCCGCTGCTGCTGACCGCTCTCCTGGCGCTGGTGTTCCTGATCACCGCCGTCATGTTCTCGCTCCAGCGCCGCGAGGTGCTCGCTGAACTCGCGCAGACGGTCTCCGTCGTCGCGGGCACGACTGACGTCGGCGACGGTGTACTTGCCCAGACCGTACGGGATCGGCTTGCCGACTCCGGGCAAGAGTGCCTGCTCGACCTGGTGAACTGGCAGGCGCAACAACTCGAGGCGTCGGCGGCGCAGTTGACGGCGATGAACGCCGAACGCGAATCGGAGTCGGCGACGATCGCGGCCTTGAGGAGCGACTTGCAGCAGACCATGACGCTGCTGACGGGCGATGCCAGCTTGGGCTATAGCCAACTCGCCGAACGGCTGCGAGGGGAGTACCCGGAAAGGTCTGAAGCGCCTCTGCTGGAGCAGTTCGCGTCGCAGACGCAGGAGCTTGCAGCGCAAACGCAGCAGCTTGCCGAGGCGGAGCAGCGCGTCTCCGCCCTCAGCGAATCGGCTGCAGCGGCCGATCAGCGCATCGCGGCCCTCAGTGAGTCGATGGCTGAGTTGCAGAAGCTCCGCGAGTTGCCGATGATCAAGGCCTCAGGAACGTATGAGTTGGACAAGCGGACGATCGAGAGAGCGATTCGCCAGGAGATGGGCAAGACTGAGATTGAGGACGAGAAGACCGAGTTGAGGATTCTCCTGGGAGCTCTCGGATCGCTCACGATGACGTTGACCCTGAATGCGAACGGGGAGGCAGTCCGCGTCTCGGACCTTGCAGGTGATGTCAAGACTCTGGCCGGCACGTGGTACGTCTCCGGAAGTGACATCGCCCTGAAGCTGGCCATCCCAGGTGAAGAGCCGGAGGTCATGCGCGGGAAGGTCTACGGACACGCGATCAAGTTCGATTCTCCGGATGAGGAGGAGATGCCGGTCAATCTCATCTTCAAGCGGCAGGAATCGGAGTAGCGCGCAGCACCGTGTGGCAATGAGCGCCGGCGGAGCGGTGTCTCAATGGGAGTCGGCGCACGCCAGCACCCGCCGCTGGGCTTGGCTCAGGGCGAACTCCTCCAGGTTCTGCCACGCCACCCAACTCCCGTGGCTGCGGACGCGGTCGCCCTCCGCCCGGTAGACCGTGAACTCCACCCGCCGATGCGACGTCTGGTGGGTGAAGGTCGCCAGCTTGCGAAGCGATTCCAGCCCCGGCTGGGCCTTCCGCAAGGTCACGGGGCCGATGCGCCGGTTCGACTCGATCGTCGGCGCCTGCCAGAGGCTCGCCCACATGCCCTGCCCCGGCCGTTGCTCCAGCAGCACCTCCCCCTCTCGGGTGCACAAGAGCGAGGCGCAGTAGAGCGTGCGGCGTCGGGGCGGCTTCTTGGCCAGGGGCAGTTCTTCTTGCAGGTTCTGCTCTCGGGCAGCACACCACCTGGAGAGCGGGCAACTGTCGCACTTCGGAGCGCTGGGCGTGCAGACGATCGCCCCCAATTCCATGAGCCCCTCGTTGAACGCCGCCGGCTCCTTCGCCGCCCGGACCAGCTCCCCAGCCCGCTGCCAGCACCACTTGCGGCATGCCGTCGTGTCGGGTGCTTCCGGCCGGGCGGCGAGTCGGATCAGCACCCGGGCGATGTTGCCATCCACGATCGGCTCGGCCAGTCCAAAGGCGAGCGAGGCGATGGCCCCGGCGGTGTAGGGGCCGACGCCGGGTAGCGCCCGCAGCGCTGTGACCTCTTGGGGCAACTCGCCGTCGTGCTCCGCGATTACCTGCCGCGCCGCCCGATGCAGGTTGCGGGCCCGGTTGTAGTAGCCCAGCCCCGACCAGAGGGCGAGCACCTCCGCTTCCTCCGCCGCCGCCAGGGCGCGCACGGTGGGAAACGTCGCCAGGAACCTCACATAGCGCTCGGCCACCCGGGCGATCTGCGTCTGCTGGGCCATCGTCTCGGAGACGAGCGCGGCATAGGGATCGCGGCGGGCGCCGTTCTTGAGCGCTGCCGTCTTCGTTGGGGGGAGTCGCCAGGGGAGCGGTCGAGCGTGCCTGGCGAACCAGGCGCTCACCGCCCGCGCCAGGGCGCGATCGGTTGAAGTCACAGTTCCGCCAGCGCCTCGCGCAGGGCCTTGCGCAGCCGTTTCCAGGACTCGCCTTGTTGCTTGTTGACGGTCAGCCATCTCCCGTTGATAAGCAGGGAAGTGACGCCGGGCAAGGCGAAGAGGCGGGCGGCCACAGCGTTGTCGGCGGCGTTGGCGCGGTCCAGGAAGCTCACCGGCCCGTCGCTGAGCGGCTGATCCACCCACACCTTGAGGGCGTTGGGATTCGGCGTGGCTTCGAACTGGGTGACCTCGTAGGGCATAGCCGGGGATTTTAACCAGGCATGGTGACATTCCCATCCTCAAAACCGGATCTACCGCTCAATGATGCTGATCCTCAATCTCAGCTATCCGGCCTTGCTCCGCGGCACGCCGGGGTGAGGGCGCTCCCCAAGAACGCCGGCAGAGCCGTATCATGGGCGCCTGCGGCTGAGTGAGCCGCACCTGCGGACGAACCGGGAGGCGAGCCCATGTTTGATGAGTTGGACACGATCCTGGCGGAGCTTCGGCAGGCCGGCGACCCGCATGCCGCCGGTCCCCTCTGGGGCAAGGTGCAGAAGCTGCTTCTCAAGAGCAAGGCGAGCAAACCGCATCTTGCCCAGGTTGTCATGGGCAGGGACGTGGAGGAGTTGAGCCGTCTCGTCGAGCACCTGCGGGCGGGCGGCAGCGGCGAACCGCCAGCGGAGGCGACTGCCGCCGTCGCACCGGCCGCCGACGTTGACGCCGCCACCCTCAAGGCCGCCATGCGGGCCTTTCGCAAGCGCTTGAAGCTGACGCGGCTGGACGATGAGTCGCGCATCAACGTCAGCCCCATGACCTCCGGCCGGCCCTCAGCCATCAGCGCTATTCTGCCGCCACGCGAGTTCCCCGGCGAGGTCTGGCAGGCGCTGGTCGAGCAGGGCGAACTGCGTGATGCCGGCCGCGGCTTCTTCGAACTGGCGGAGGAGCATCCGGCCTGAGTTCGACCCGATCCGCGGCCCCTGGGCCAGCGCCCGGTCGATGGCTGCTGGTTCAGCCGCGCGGTGTCTGGACCGATAGCATGAATCCAGAGTCGCCACATCCTTCCAGCGGCGGGCAGGCACGATGTTCCGAGCCGTCGAACTTGGTCAGAGAGTCAAACGATCCGCCTTCGAAGAGCAGGCGCCGGTGCTGCGCGAGCAGTTGATCCAGGCCCAGAACCGACTGCGACGGTCGAAGTCACCGGTGCTGATCGTGATGGCCGGCGACGATCTACGCGGCTGCAACGAGGCGATCAACACCCTCTACGAGTGGATGGATCCCAAGTTCCTGGAGACGAACGCCTTCACCTCACCGACCGAAGAGGAGCAGGAACGGCCGCGCTTCTGGCGCTATTGGCGGGTGCTGCCCCCCAAGGGGCGCATTGGCATCTTCACCACCGCCTGGACCCATCACGCCATCGTGCGCCGGCTCGAGGACAGCATCGACGATGTGCAGTTCGAGCGCGCGATCGCTCGCATTCGTCACTTCGAGCGGACGCTGGCGGCGGACGGGGCGCTCATCCTCAAGTTCTGGCTGCACCTGCCGGCGAGCGAGTTCAAGAAGCGCCTGGCCGACGCCAAGAAGGACCCCAGCAAGGAGTGGCGCTTGGGTTCGGTCGACTGGGGCATTCACGAGGATCACGGCAAGAGCCTGCCCATCATCGAGCGCGTGCTGCGCCTCACCAGCACCGCCGAGGCGCCCTGGCACCTGGTGGAGAGTGGCGACGCCCGCTACCGCCACCTGACGATCGGCCAGACCTTGCTCAACGCCTTGACCCGCCGGCTGGAAGAACCCGCCGAGTCGGCTCAGCGCCCCGTGAACGTCGAACCCTTGCTCGTCGCCGGACTGGAGCGGGCCACGATTCTCGACACGATCGACCTGAGCCAGTCGCTCGACAAGGACACGTACGACAAGAGGCTGGGCAAGCTGCAAGCGAAGCTCTACAAGCTCTGCCGCGGCGCCCACGAGAAAGGCCTCTCCACGGCGATGGTCTTCGAGGGCTGGGATGCGGGCGGCAAGGGCGGCATCATCCGCCGCATGATCAAGCCCATGGACGCCCGGCACTACCGGGTCATCCCCATCAGCGCGCCCACCGAGGAAGAGCTGCGCTACCACTATCTCTGGCGCTTCTGGCGGCACCTGCCCCGGGCCGGGCACATGGTCATGTTCGATCGCAGTTGGTACGGGCGGGTGCTCGTCGAACGCGTGGAGCAGTTCGCCACGGAAGCGGAGTGGATGCGGGCCTACGCCGAGATCAACGGCTTCGAAGAGATGCTGCACGACCACGGCATTCTGCTGCTCAAGTTCTGGATGCACATCGACCAGGATGAACAACTGCGCCGTTTCCGCGAGCGGGAGAACACCCCCTTCAAGCGCTACAAGATGAGCGATGAGGATTGGCGCAACCGCGAGCGCTGGAACGACTACGAGCTCGCCGCCAACGACATGATCCAGCGGACGAGCACCCAGTACGCGCCCTGGCACCTCATCGCCGGCAACAACAAGCGCTATGCCCGAATCAGGGTGCTCAAGACGGTCTGCCAGGCGTTGGAAGAGCGGCTGTGAGCGGGCGCCGGTCGTGGGATTTGCCGAGATTCACGCAGGACCTGGGGTAGACTAGGAGAGAGCACAATCGGTGTCGGGGAGCGTTCGACGGCGCTGCGCCGACCCTGAGAGTGGAGGACTGACATGAAAAGCGCGCGAATCTTGCTGGTGCTTCTGATGGCGGCGTCAATGAGCGGCTGTCTGGCGACGGTGCGCTCCACGCACCCGATCGGCGTACCGCTTGAGGACACGACCGTCAAGGATCTCGCCTTCCTCGACGGCGTCTGGCAGGCAGGCCAGGGGGTGGTGTATCTGAAGGCCATCGGGCCAAGCACGCTGCGCCTCGCCTGGACGGAGTGGCAGGGGGGCGAGTTCGTGCTGCACCAGACGGATGTCCTGCTGACGATGGACGACGAAGTGCCCTACGTCAACATGCTCGATGTGCGACCCAGGGCGAACGAAGAGGCGTACTTCTTTGCTCGCGCTGCGATCGGAGACGGCGGCGCCGTCTGGTCCATTCTTGCCCCCGCCCTAACGGGTGACTCGGCCCAGGGGCCCGCCATCCTGGTGTTCTACCCGCCCAACGTCCCGACGTTTGAAGCGGCGGTCAATGACGGCGTCCTGCCTGGGAGCGTCGAGAAGGAGGGCAGTTCCACCCACGTGCTGATCGCGGCGGAGAAGGAAGCGCTCGATGACTTCATCAACCCAGAGAAGGCCGATGAGCAGTTCGATTTCAACTCGCCGATCATCCTGCAGCGAGTCGTTTCCTTCGCACCGCAGGAGAAGCAGGCCGGTGCGACCAATAGCGGCGCCGCACCCGCCACAGCGGAACTGCTTCCCGAGCAGCGAGAACTCGAGGAGCTGACCCAGCGCCTGGCGAAGATGGGCCTGGAGCTTGCCCGGATCCGGACCAGCTCCGACTCCGACGAGACCATGGCCTGGTCGCGCCGACTCTGTCTCAGCGAGATGCGAACGGCGCGCCAGCGCCCCCTGGCGGTGCAGGCGGCGCTGCGGCATCAGGCCTACGTCGAAGCCTGGCTGCAGGAGTGCGAAGAGAAGCGCGATCGGGGCGCGGCCTACTCCATCGATGTTGAGATGCTGCGCTACTACCTGCTCGAGGCGAAGCTCTGGCTGGCGCGGGCGGAGCGCGGCCTGCCGCCGATCGGATTCGCCGCCCCGCCTTCGCTCGACGCCAGCCGCAGGTGAATTCGTTTGGAAACTCGCGGTTGCGAGGTAGACTGAATCACCGGAGAGCGGCTCGCTTCGCGGGGCCGCCTTATTCCGGTTTCGCGAACAACACGAGGAGGAGTACGTCGATGCAGTCCATGATTAACGCTGTGGCACTCTTGGCGTTGGCCGGTAGTGCTCTTGCCACCCCCCCGATGCAGGTGGTGCGGGTGACTGATGAGGCCGCCGCCGTTCCCGGCGAGATGCAGGTGTCGACACACGACGCCGCGGCTCGCGCCCCGCACGTCCCCTTGCGCGACATCAGCCAGATGCCCGGCTTCCCCGTGACGATGAACCTCAACAGCGGCCAGAACTTCTCGCCCAGCCGCGGCCTGGCCTTCGCCGACCTGGATGGCGATGGCGACCTGGAGATCATCGGCTCCAGCACCGACTCCAAGATCTACGCCTGGGATCTGACCGGCGCCCTCCTGCCCGGTTTCCCGGTGAGCACGATCGGCATGGCCCAGTACGCGCCCAGCGTCGGCGACCTCGACGGCGACGGCGATCTCGAAATCGTTCAGCCCACCCGCGGCCAAACCAGCGGCGGCCGGCTCTACGCCCTCGACCACCTGGGCAACGTTTTGCCCGGTTTTCCCCTGAGTTTCGCCAACGAGAACGTCTCCAGTTGCGCCACGCTGGCCGACCTCGACGAAGACGGTCAGCTCGAGATCATCTGCGGCGTGCGCGACTACCCCCTCGGCTACATCCACATCGTCGAGCCCGATGGGTCGCAGTGGGGCGGCAACTGGCCCGTGGTCATGGACCATGTCCCAGCCGCCACCTCCGCCGTCGGCGACCTCGACAACGACGGCAGCCTGGAGATCGTCTCCTTCTCCTACAACAGCATCTACGTTCTGGAAGCGGACGGCACGAACATGCCGGGCTGGCCCTTGCAGATCCCCAACGCCAACTTCAGCTACCAGTCGCCGGCCCTGGCGGATCTGGACGGCGATCAGGATCTGGAAATCGTCCTGGGTGCCCACAAGGACGCGGCCGGCTGCTACGTCTTTCACCACGACGGCTCGAGCTACCCGGGCTGGCCCAAGTATGTCGGCACCTGGACCTACTGCCCGCCGACCGTGACCGACCTGGAAGGCGACGGCGTCCTGGAGATCATCGACGGCCGGGCCGGCTACGGGCCGGGCGTCTACAGCAACCTCTTCTGGGTCTGGGATCACCTGGGTAACACCCGCCCCGGCTTCCCCTACGCCCTCTCCACCGGCGGCGGCGCGGAGGGGCCGCTCACCGTCGCGGACATCGACGGCGACGGCGTCATGGAGATCTTCACCGACTACAACATCTCCGACGGCACCAACGGCTACCTGCACGGCGTCGACGCTGCCGGCAACGACCTGCCGGGCTTCCCCCTGCGGCCGCTTGGCTTTACCTACCTGAATGGGGCCCAGATCGCGGATGTGGACGGTGATGGTGACTACGAACTCGGCGTGATCTCCGTGGACAGCGTCGCCCACGTCAATCTCTACGACCTGACCGACACCTACGCCGTCAACGGCCGGGAATGGCCCGTCTACCACGCTCGCAACGGCCGCGGCGGGCTCTACGATCCCTCCCTACCGGGGTGCGAGGCGGACCTGGACGGCGATGGCGACACCGATCAGTCGGACCTGGGCATCCTCCTGGCGGCCTACCAGACCACGGACGCCGGTGATCTGGACGGTGATGGCGACACGGACCAGTCGGATCTGGGCATTCTGCTCGCCGACTACGGCTGCACGCCCTGAATGTCTGGCGGTAAGCCCATGTGATGTACTTGCTTAAGATCGGTTCTTCAGGAACAGCTTCGACGTCCTCAGAGTCCGATAACGACCGGTTCCGGCGGTCGGGGAGCGCTGAGAGCTCAGCTCGGAGTGAATGGCCCCCCCCCCGTACCGGGCGAGTCCGTCTGGCGCGTCGCTCCCGCAAGTGCGGAATCTGCGAAGTTTTGCTTGCCCCTCTCTTAGAGTCGCAGCATACTTCAAAGTCAATCCGTATTGAGGCGTCCGCTGTTGTTTGCAGCGAGACGGCCGTCGCCACCGCACACGGTGACGGAGTACTAGGGAAGAGGCAGTCGTGTTCCGGGCTGCCCAGCACAATCTGAAGATGCACGGAGAAACCCTGGTGGTCAGGGGGTCTCATTGTTGGTTCGATCGAATCCCTTCGTGAGGGGCCATTGGAGGAAACACGTTATGAAGAATCTGGCTCTACTTCTCGTTGTCGGGGCGTGCGCCTCGGTCGCCAGCGCTCAGCCGGCGATCTCCACGATCAGCGGCGGTGCCGCCTACGACAGCTACTACGGCCTAGTCCCGGGAGATGTCGTCGGCTTCCGCTTCACCTCGGATGTTGATCAGTACGTGACCGACCTCGGCGTGATGTGTGCCACCGACGGCATCATTGACTCTGCTCATATGGTCGGCCTCTGGGACGCCGGCGGCAACCTGCTCGCTTCCGTGCGCGTCGACGGCACCGGCAACATCGTCAACGGTTGGTACTACGAGGCGATCACCCCCGTGGCCCTGGCCGCTGGCGAGCGCTACACCCTGGGTGCCGAGTACAACTCGGGCGACGGCGATGGCTACTTCTCCGGCCCGTCCCTGACCCTGTTCCAGATCAGCAACACCGTCGCGGTGTATCCCGCCGTGGGTGGTCTCGGCTTCGTCTATCCCGAATTCGAGAGCGCTGGCAACCAGGGCCGCATCGGTCCCAACATGATCCTGGGTCCGATCCCCGCTCCGAGCAGCCTGGCGCTTCTCGGCCTGGGCGGCTTGGCTCTGCGTCGTCGTCGCTAATCCGACCCGACACGGAGGGCACAACCCAATGCACCCCGGCCCTGACGCCGGGGTATTTCTTTGCGCTGTGTAGATGTTGGGAACGGGCCACCTGGTCCCCCGAAAGCCCACGGATTCGAATCCGTGGGCTTCTGCACGCCCGTCCCTGGGCTTGCCGAGGGTGGCGAGCACCCTCGGCTTTCTTGTCGTTACCGTCGTCTCGAGGGCTACTCCCGCTGCCAATCGGGGAAACGACCCGGTGTGAGCGGGGCGCCAAGCTCCTCCAGCTCTGCTTCCAGGGCGGCGAGATCCACTTCGACGAGCTGACGCAGCTCAGCCAGCCAGACTTCGAACTCCGCCGCCGCGTATTCGTAGCTGTCGCGCTGCGTCTGCGTGGGCGGCGAGGTGACGTAGAAGTTGTCGTTGATGATCCCGGAGAGGCGGCGGCTGATCGTGGGCGGGATCGCCTCCTCCCGGCTGGCCTTAAGGCGATCGCCCCGCATCTGGAACTGCAGATCATTCAAGCGGCGGGTCAGCTCCAGTGTCCGGGCGAGATGCTCGGGCTCAGCGTTGGGCATGGCCTGGATGGCTCCTCGAAGAGCGCCCAGGCGCGTGGAGGTGTCGCTGGCGATGGTCGAGGCCGCCCGTACCGCCGCTTGCAACCGGGCCGCCTTCATCTGGAAGGCCAGCACTTCCTCCTTGTCCTGGGCGGCGAAGGTCGCCTGCTCCAGCGAGACAACGCGGAAGGGCGTGGGGTCGGTCAGTGCCGTCTCTTCTCCCTGAACGACCTTGACCACTTGCACCGTGTACTCGCCGGGCAGGGCCAAGGGCCCCGCGCTTCGCCAGCCACGCTCGCTGGTGATCGGGGCCACCGAGGCGTAGCGCATGTCCCAGGTGAAGCGATGCATGCCGCTGCCGCGCGGGGCCTCGAGACGCCGAACGAGTTCACCCTGACGGTCGCGAATGAGGGCGTAGACCGCGGGGGCGATTTCCTCCTGCTCGGCTCGGATCTCTTCCCAGGTCGGGTAGGGGGCGACCTCGTCTGCCTTCTCCGCCTCGCGCTCGGTGCGCTTGCGGATCTCCTTGAGCGTTTCGATCTTGTCCTTGAGGTAGAAGGTGAAGACGGCGCCGTAGGCGGGATTCTCCGCGCTGTAGACCATGGCGCCTTGCGAGCCCCGGCCGGTGCCGCCACGCGGGATGTAGCGCAGGGCGTCCTTGATGGGGAAGAGGTGAGCATCCGTCTCTTCGAGGAGTTCCTCTGACAGGTGACGCAGCGGCGTGTAGTCGTCGAGGATGTAGATGCTGCGGCCGAACGTACCCAGGATGAGATCATTCTCGCGCTTCTGAATCTCGATATCGCGGACGGCGATGGTGGGCAGGCCGCTGCGGAGCTGCATCCACTCTTCCCCGCCGTTGAGCGTGGTGTAGCAGCCGAACTCCGTGCCCAGGAAGAGCAGGTTCTCCTGCAGGTGATCCTCGGCGATGGCGTAGCAGACGTCCCGTTCCGGAACGTCGCCGGCGATGCTCACCCAGGTGGCGCCGCGATCGTCGGAGCGCAGGACGTAGGGCGCAAAATCGCCGTTCTTATGGTTGTCGAAGCAGGCGTAGACGCGATCCGGATCGTGCTGCGACGCCGCCAGGAAGCTGACGTAGGTCATGTGCGGCACATCGGGGAAGGTGTCGATCTTCCGCCAGTGCTCGCCCCCATCTTCGGTGACCTGGATGAGCCCATCGTCGGTGCCGACGTAAATCAGATCCTCGACGAGCGGCGATTCGGTGAGCGAGACGATGTTGCCGTAGGCCGAAGTTGAGAGATTCTTGGCGACGGCTTCGAAGCTCTGGACCTTGCCCATGACTTCGAGCTGATCTCGATCGATCTGGCGTGACAGATCGCCCGAGATGGGCCGCCAGGCGTTGCCGCCGTCGTCGGAGCGATAGAGCACATTGGCGGCGACGTAGAGCCGCTTGGGGTGGTGGGGGCTGATGAGCAGGGGCGTGTCCCAGTTCCAGCGCAAAGGCGCTTCCCCGGGCCCGGTGAGCGGCCGGATGTCGATGGTCTCGCCGCTGCGTCGATCGTGCCGCACCAGGCCGCCGTACTGCCAGAGGCTGTAGACGATGTTGGGGTCGGTGGGGTCGATCTGGGTTTCGTAGCCGTCGCCGCCGGTGGTGATGAACCAGTCAGAATTGACAATGCCGAGGCGATACGTCGTTTGCGAGGGCCCGCCCAGGCTGCTGTTGTCCTGCGTGCCGCCGTAGACGTAGTAGAACGGCAGGGAGTTGTCGGCCGACACCCGGTAGAACTGGGTGATGGGCAGGTTGGGCTTGTACTGCCAGGCGTTGCCTTCGTCCCAGGTTTCGTAGACGCCGCCATCGCAGCCGACCAGCATGTGCAGCGGGTTCTTGGGGTTGATCCACAGGGCATGGTCGTCCACGTGGCGGTTGCGGCGAGGCATGCTGGAGAACGTCGCGCCGCCGTCACGCGTCACCTGCATGACCGTATCGAGGGAGTAGACGATGTCGACGTCGGTCGGATGGCAGAAGATCTCGTTGTAGTACTGGGGGCTGGTCGTCATGTAGCCGTTGCGCTTCTGCCAGGTCTCGCCGCGATCGACCGAGCGATAGAAGCCGCCCGAGTCGCCCTCGGCCTGGCAGATGGCGTAGAGCACATCGGGGTTGACCGGGGAGATATCCAGGCCGATGCGGCCCTTGTCGCCGCCGGGGAGGCCCTTGTTGATCGTTCGCCAGGTCTGCCCGCCGTCGGTCGACTTGTGCAGGCCGGAGGAGGGCCCGCCGTTGATCTGTGTCCACACGCGCCGGCGGCGTTGGTAGGCGGAGGCGTAGATCGTGTCGGGATCGCGGGGGTCGAGGTGGACCTCGTTGATGCCGGTGTTCTCGTCGATGAAGAGCACCTGCTCCCAGGTCTCGCCGCCGTCCGTCGTCTTGTACAGGCCGCGTTCGCCGCCGGCGTTCCAGAGCGGTCCCTGGGCGGCGACGTAGACAACATCGGTGTCGCGTGGATCGATGGCGATCATGCCGATGTGCTCGGATTCCTTCAGGCCCATGTTCTGGAAGCTCTTGCCGCCGTCCACGGATTTGTAGACGCCGTCGCCCCAGGAGACGGAGCGTTGGCTGTTGTTTTCGCCGGAGCCGACCCAGACGACCTTGGGATTGGTCGGGTCCATCTCGACGCAGCCGATGGAAAACGAGCCATAGCCGTCGAAGACGGGTGTCCAGGTGGTGCCGGAGTTGGTGGTCTTCCAGACCCCGCCGCAGGCGACGGCGGCGTAGAAGTGGGCCGGGTTGTCGGGGTTGACGGCGAAGTCCGTGATTCGGCCGGACATCAGGGCCGGGCCGATGGAGCGGAAGCGCAGGAAGGAGAGCAGGCCGGCATTGAGCTTCGACTTGTCCTCCTCTTCTTCCTCCTCTTCTGCCTCCTCCGCGGTCGCCTCCACGTCCTCGGCCGTTTCTTCATCGGCAGGCTCGGCTTCGGGGTCGGCTGCGGCGTCTTCTTCACCCGCCTCGTCAGCGTCCTCGTCGGCGGTGCCTTCCTGCGTGGGAGGCGCGGTGGCCTGCGGAGCCCCGTCGAGCGAAGCAGGGGCGACGGCGGAGTCGGTGGAACTCTCCCGGCTGGGCGCGGTGCAGGCCAGCAGGAGAAGCAGAACGACGGCAAGCAGGGAAGTGCAGCGTGTCATGGCGTCCTTTCCGAGCGGAAGTCGCGCAACCCGAACGGGCTGCGTCAGATCGACGTGGCTTGCTGGAGTATATCGATGAGTTGCACGACGGCTGCATCCGTAAACAGCGCTTACCCATCCAGGTCGGCTGGCGGCTCGCGGTAGTCGCTCGGGCGAAGACCCAGCTTGCGCATGCGACTCCGCAGCGTGTTGGCGTTGAGCTGGAGTAAGCGTGCCGCCCCGAACGGACCCTCGACTCGGCCATGCGTTTGTTCCAGAGCCTTGCCGATGTGCTGTTTCATGGCTTCTGAAAGCGGCAGGACTCGCTCCGGCTCCGCCTGGTCTTGCCTGACGGGCTCCGGGGCTGTCGGCGGAGCCTTCCCGGGCGCCACGCTCACCTCGACCTCCAGTCCACCCCCGAGCCCCAGGGCCCCAGCGAGGTCGAGCCGGCGACCGTTGCCCAGGATTGCGGCCCGTTCGATCACCGCCGCCAACTCGCGCACGTTGCCCGGCCAGGCGTAGCGCAAGAGCAACTCACAGTCCGCTTGCGAGGGGATGTGCGGCGGCAAGCCCAGGCGCTTCGCCGCCCGCAGGGCGAAGTGAGCCGCAAGCTGCGGGATGTCGGCGGTCCGCTCGCGCAGGGGGGGGGGATGTGTATCGGGAAGACCGCCAGGCGATACCACAGATCCTCCCGGAACGAGCCATCGCTCACCATCTGCTTCAGGTCGCGATTGGTGGCGGCGACGACGCGGACATTGACGTGTAGCGGCCGTTCCCCGCCGACCCGCTCGAACGTTCCATCCTGCAAGACACGGAGCAAACGCACCTGGGCGGCGGGCTGCAGTTCCGCGACCTCGTCCAGCAGCAGCGTGCCGCCGTCTGCCCGCTCGAACCAACCCTGGCGGGTGGCGACAGCCCCGGTGAAGCTGCCGCGCTCGTGGCCGAAGAGTTCCGAGTCGATGAGTTCCGAGGGGATGGCCCCGCAGTTGACCCGCAGGAACGGCCCCGTGGCGCGAGCCGAGCGCTGATGCAAGGCCCGGGCCACGACTTCCTTGCCCGAGCCCGTCTCGCCGAGGATGAGCACCGGGGCGTCGGCGGGCGCCACGAGGCTCAAACGCTGCATGACCGTCCGCAGGCCGGTCTCATCGCCCACTACCGAGTCGCTGATGTCCTGGCGACCCAGGCGCGAAAGCAGCGACCGCTTGTCCGCCTCCAAGGCCTCGCGCAGGGTGTGCAGTTGGCGCAACTGGCGATCGTTGGCGACGGCGGCGGCGAAGGGCTCCAGGAGCGCCTGCATCATCTCAATGTGGTCGGCGTGAAAGTGCTGATCGGGGGCGGCGAGCAGAACGAGCACCCCGACCGGCTGTTGGTCATCCAGCAGCGGCCCGACGATCGTCTCGCCCTCCAGTTCGGGCGGGAGCAAGCCCGGCATCTCGGCGCGGAGGGCGGCCGCTTCACCCGCCAGCGGGGTGCCCGCGTTCGCCCAGCGCAGCAAGCGTTCGAGATCCTCCAGATCGCAAGGGGTGCGGCTGGTCAGCGCTCCGGCCCGCCTGTCGTCGAGGGCGGTGGCGACCGTCGCCAGGCATCGTTCGCTCCGGTCGAAGCGCCGCAGCAGCAGCAAGGCCAGGGGGAAGCGCTGGCGGAGGATGGGGGCGATACAACCGGCCGATTCTTGGATCTTTGTGTGCCGGCAGGCCTCGCGCCAGACCTCGAGCAGGAGCTGTCGGAACTTCTCCATACCTGTAAGTCTACCATATAAAACCGAAATGGGGCAGAAGAGTGGAAAATCCATGATATCAAGCGGGATTGTCCGTGATATAGGACGGTCCGGGAGTAAATCCTGTCTGGGACGTCGCCAGGCTGGGTCTCTCCGGGCGGCACCACCCTTGCATGAGGTGAGGTGGAACCACTGACGTTGCGAAGCCCCCGTCCGGGGGGGGGCGGCCGCTCCTCTCGAGCCTGGTCTCGATGTCGCTCCGCCGTTGTTTCCGTGACACCTGCCGGCGGGCCTATCGCCGGCGCGAAAGGACCATCCGATGATCGGCACCCGCCTCCTCCAGATCGGCCAGCGAGTCAAGCACCACCTTCCCCTGCTTGGCCTCGGTTTCGCCCTGCTCGCTCCCCTCTCCTTCGCCGCCCAGGCTTCCGCTCAGCAGGCGGTGGAACTGCTCAACGTCTCCTACGACCCGACGCGCGAGCTGTACAAGGAGTTCAACGTCGAATTCGCCGCCCACTGGAAAGAGAAGACCGGGCAAAGCCTCACGATCAATCAGTCGCACGGCGGGGCGGGCAAGCAGGCGCGGGCGGTGATTGACGGGCTGCCGGCCGATGTCGTGACCTTGGCGCTCGCCTACGACATTGATGCCATCGGCGAGCGGGCGGGGCTCCTGCCGGCGGATTGGCAGTCGCGCCTGCCCTACAACAGTTCGCCCTACACCTCGACGATCGTCCTCCTGGTTCGCAAGGGCAATCCCAAGAACATCCACGACTGGGACGATCTGCTCCAGCCGGGCGTCGAGGTCATCACGCCCAATCCCAAGACCTCGGGTGGCGCTCGCTGGAACTACCTCGCCGCCTGGGCCTTCGTGCTCCAAAGTGAACTGGGCGATCTCGCGAAGCTCGACGACCCGGCCCACGCTGAGGAGGTTGCGGCGGCGGAAGAGAAGGCCCGGGCCTTCGTCAGCGAGCTGTACACCCATGTGCCCGTGCTCGACTCCGGGGCCCGGGGTTCCACCAACACCTTTGTGCAGCGCGGCATCGGCGACGTCTTCCTCTCCTGGGAGAACGAAGCCTTCCTGGCGATCAACGAGCTGGGCCCGGACAAGTTCGAGATCGTGGTGCCCTCCGTCAGCATCCTGGCGGAACCTCCCGTGACGCTCGTCGATAAGAACGTGGATCGGCATGGCACGCGGGCCGTGGCCCAGGCCTACCTGGAGTACCTGTATTCACCGGTGGGGCAACGACTCGCCGCCAAGCACTACTACCGGCCCAACAAGCCCGAGTACGCCGACCCCGCGGATCTGGCCCGCTTTCCCGAGGTGACCCTGATCACCGTTGACGAGGTCTTCGGCGGTTGGCAGGCGGCCCAGAAGAAGCACTTCAACGACGGCGGCGTCTTCGACAAGATCTACGCCCCGTGATCCAGGTCGTCCATCTGAAGCAGCTCGCCGGTGCACCACGACTGCGGCAAGGAGTCGTCCGATGATCCTTCGAATCAGGCAAGCCAGCGCCCTTCCCGGCTTTGGCCTGACCATGGGCTACACGATCCTCTACCTGAGCCTGATCGTCCTGATCCCGCTCTCGGCGATGTTCATCCGAGCCGGCAGCCTCGGGCCCGCCGACCTCTGGGAGACGATCACCGCGCCGCGGGTGTTGGCGGCGTACAAGCTGACCTTCGGGGCCTCGCTCATCGCCGCCACCATTAACGGCGTCTTCGGTTTCATCGTCGCCTGGGTGCTCGTGCGCTACGCCTTCCCCGGCAAGCGCCTGGTCGACGCGGTGGTGGATCTGCCCTTCGCGCTGCCGACGGCGGTGTCGGGCATCGCCTTGGTCGCGATCTACTCGCGGAACGGCTGGATCGGCCAGTGCCTGGAACCCCTGGGCGTCAAGGCGGCCTTCTCACCGATTGGGGTGACGATTGCCCTGACCTTCATCGGCCTTCCCTTCGTGGTTCGGACGCTGCAGCCGGCCTTGGCGGATCTCGACGCAGAAGTTGAGGAAGCCGCGGCGAGCCTGGGGGCGGCCCGCTGGCAAACGCTACGCCGCATCATCATTCCCACCGTCTTGCCCGCCATGCTCACCGGCTTCACGCTGGCCTTCGCCCGCGCCGTCGGCGAGTACGGCTCGGTCGTCTTCATCAGCGGCAACATGCCCATGAAGACCGAGATCGTGCCCTTGCTCATCATCTCCAAGCTGGAGCAGTACGACTACGCCGGGGCGACGGCCATCGGCGCCTCGATGCTGGTGATCTCCTTCCTGATCCTGCTGGCCATCAACCTGCTGCAGTGGTGGTCCGCCCGTTACAAGAGGGGAGCCTGACCATGGCAGGCACGACTCGAATGCGTTCCCCTGGCGCCTGTGTTGTGGCCAAGCCGGCCATTGGTGAGTCGGCGCTCGTGCGCTGGCTGCTGATTGCGGTGTCGCTCGGCTTTCTGGCGTTGTTCCTCTTTCTGCCCCTGGCGGCGGTCTTTGCGGAGGCGTTGCGCAAAGGAGTCGGCGCCTACCTCGCCAGCTTCGACGATGCCGCCGCCGTCGCCGCCGTCAAGCTGACGCTCCTCGTCACCGCCATCTCCTTGCCGCTGAATCTCGTCTTCGGGTTGGCGGCGTCCTGGGCCATCGCCAAGTTCGAGTTCGTCGGCAAGCACTTGCTCATTACCCTGATCGACTTGCCCTTTGCGGTGTCGCCGGTCATCAGCGGCATGATCTACGTCTTGCTCTACGGCGCCCACGGTTGGCTGGGACCGTTCCTCCAGGAGCATGACCTGCAGATCGTCTTCGCCGTGCCCGGCATCGTCCTGGCGACGATCTTCGTCACCTTTCCCTTCGTGGCTCGTGAGGTGATCCCTCTGATGCAGGAGCAGGGGACGGACGATGAGCAGGCGGCCCTGACCCTGGGCGCCAACGGCTGGCAGGCCTTCTTCCGCGTGACCCTGCCCAACGTCAAGTGGGCGGTGCTCTACGGGGTCATCCTCTGCAACGCCCGCGCCATGGGGGAATTCGGGGCCGTCTCCGTCGTCAGCGGCCACATCCGCGGCAAGACCAACACCATGCCCCTGCACGTCGAGATTCTCTACAACGAATACAACTTCGTCGCCGCCTTCGCGGTGGCGTCACTCCTGGCGCTCCTGGCGCTGGTGACCCTGGGACTCAAGAGTCTTGTCGAGTGGCGCAGCCGCGCCGCAAGGCAGTCCGCCCGCCTGTCGGGCCTATCGGAAGAGGCAGTCAAATGAGTATTGAAGCGCGCAACATCAGCAAGCACTTCGGCGACTTCTCCGCCTTGGACCACGTCACCCTCACCGTCCCCACCGGCAAGCTGGTCGCCCTGCTGGGACCCTCCGGCTCGGGAAAAACGACGCTGCTGCGCATCATCGCCGGGCTGGAGCGGGCCGACGCCGGCAGCGGCTCCATCCTCTTTCACGAAGAGGATGTGGCCGGCACGCATGTCCGTGACCGGGGCGTGGGCTTTGTCTTTCAGCACTACGCGCTCTTTCGGCACATGACCGTCTTCGAGAATGTAGCCTTCGGGCTTCGCGTCATGCGACGCTCCCTGCGACCGAGTCGCGGCGAGATCAGCCAGCGCGTCCATGAACTGCTCCGGCTGGTGCAATTGGACGGTCTGGCCAGCCGATTCCCCAGCCAACTCTCCGGCGGGCAACGCCAACGCATCGCCCTGGCCCGAGCCCTGGCGGTGCAGCCGAAAGTGTTGTTGCTCGACGAGCCCTTCGGCGCCCTCGACGCCAAGGTGCGTAAGGAACTGCGCTCCTGGCTGCGGCGCTTGCACGATGAGATCCATGTCACCAGCGTCTTTGTCACCCACGATCAGGAAGAAGCCCTCGAGGTGGCGGACGAGATCGTGGTCATGAACGAAGGCCGAATCGAACAGGTCGGGGCGCCCGGCGAGGTCTTCCATCACCCGGCCAGCGAGTTCGTCATGCGCTTCCTCGGCGAGGTCAACCAGTTCGGCGGCCGAATCGAAGAAGGACGCATCCGCTTCGGCTCCATCGAACTGCCCTATGCCGGCGAGTCCGTCTGCGACAGCGGCACGGCCCGAGTCCTGATCCGCCCGCACGATGTCACCATCGACACCAAGACGAACGGCTTGCCCGCCATTCACGCCACCGTGGCCCGCATCCACGCCGCCGGCGCCTTGGTAAGGTTGGAACTGATCACCGAGTCCGGGCAGACGTTGCATGCGGAGATCTCGCAGGAGCGCTTCGGCACCATGTCGCTCCGTGTGAACAGCACGGTCTTTGTCCGGCCCCGGCACATTCGTGTGTTTGCCGACACGGACCAGGCGACGCTCGACACGGAGACGCAGCAGTGTGCCTGATCGGGCTGAGCGCCGGCCCGGCCTGCACGGCCGCGGTGATCCCGCCCGAAGATCGCGCCGAGAGAAGGCAGGTTCAGTGAGGTAAGTCGCGCGTTTCGGAGACGAGGCGCGCGGCGATTCCATCTTGCCCAAGGAGACAAAAGCGCTTGCGAGCGCGTTTCTTGACGGATACAGGCAGAAGAGCTTGCGGCGATCTCGTCTACATTGCGCCAGGGGTGCTGACGGCAGGCGTTGCTGCCAGGCCTGCCGGGACGCTATAAAGAGGGTGATTGAGCATCACCGCAGCCGAAGTCTGCAGGTTCGTACGGTGAAGTGAACGGAGAATCCACTGTGAATCGCAGCATGCGAATGAGCATCTCTTCCATCGGTGTGGCAGTTCTGCTGTCCGGTTCGCTCCTCTCGGCCCAGGAGGCGACAATCCAACATGGAAATGTCGGCGGGTACACGGGGGCGAGCACCAAGGGAGGTCAAGAGGAGTTTGACGCAGGGTTCTCGTTCTACTCGGCGGCCTGGCCCTTGCTGCGGGAGTATCCCGGACGCCGCTATCGGGCCGGCCTGCAATCGGGACTCTTCGGCACCTGGATGGGAGTGCAGAATGACCGTCCGTCGCCGATCGAGAGGTTCTACACCAAGATCGAAGGCGGACTTGGCTGGTGGCGCGATACGGAGTACGGCACGGAGACCCCGAAGTTCATCATGGGTGGGGTCGCGCTGAACTTCAGCGCCTGGGCCAATGGGCCGGGCAAGGGCAAAGGGCGAGACTGGGATGCACCGCAGGGCCAGTACGGAGTCGCGCAACTGAGTCCCTGGTTGCTCTTCCCACTCGACGGGCTGAACCTCAAGCAGGGCACCTGCGGCGAACTGTTCGGGTATGGATACCTGCCGCTGCCGCTGACGGAGGCGAAAGCGACCACGGCGGGCGCGGACGTGCCGACGGGGAACCAATGCTGGACCTTGTTCTTAAGCACCGGCAACTTCAAGGGTCCGGTCGCCTTCTTCACGCCCTATTTCTGGTCCCGGGTAACCGTCGAGGATCCTCGGCTGGCAGGGATGTTCCTGGACACCCGTCCCTCGACGCACAACCGACCCTTGTCGATGGAGACGCAGCACATCCCCTGGGTCCAAGCCGCCGCTGCGGACGGGCAACTGTATGGGCGCCTCTCGCGCACGATGTATCCCGTCGGGGCGAATGGTGATACCGTCGTCATGCACCGCGCCATGTCTTACAGCCGAAAGGCGCTCTGGGATGACGTGCGGGCGTGGTTCGCTGGAGGCGAGCCGGTGGATGGGGTGATCGATCCCGAGGGCGAGTACCTGCACGAGTTCACCGGGCAGGGTGGGTCGCGCTGGCGAGTGTTCCGAGAGGGTGTTCCGAACGAACAAGCTCCCGCCGTGGTCACCAGCACGTATATGCGCCCTTTCGCGCCCGACCCGGCTACCTTTGGGTTTCAGTGGGACAGCGATGTGGTCACGCGGACAGAGCTTGAGACGGGCACGCTGGTGACGCTGCCGGAATACTATCGCTTCGAAGAAGGGGAGGAAGGGAGCAAAGGCGAGTGGGTTCCGATCAAGGCCGAAGCGGTGCCCGCAGGAATCGGCCTGGCGGAGGTCAGCTTCAGCAGGCCGGAAAATGAGTCTGCTGAGACATTGGTGACTCCCGAGGATGCGGAGAGTTGCTGGAAGAAGCCCGGCCCGGCGGCGGGACCTTTCGAGGTGAAGCTGGGCGATGGCAGCACGGTGACCTATTACTGGTATCGATTCGCCGACCAGCCCGCCTTGCTCAACGCGGACCTGACGGAGGCCGAGCGCGAGGAAATGCAGAAACGCGTGGAGAAGCTGCATCGGCACTGGCCCAGGGATCGGAACTACCTGACGCCGCCGACGGTCGGGAGGCTGGCGGAACTTGATCCGGCCTTGATCGTGACGCCGCCCGCGGGGATGGAGGCGGGGTATGTACCCATCGCCACACGGCAGACTGATCGCAAGGCCAATTGACCAGGGATTGGTGAACGACGCATGAAACAGATGTATCCATTGCTGTTCGTCCTGAGTGCCTCCATGGCCCTGGCGCAGACGCCGGTGATGCGATGGGATTTCGAGACCATCGAGGACGGGAAGGCCATCGAAACCGCCACGCAGATCGCAGACACCATCGAAGGGAATTACACGGAGGCCGCGGGCGTGAGCGGCCAGGGCCTGCGGCTCGACGGCTTCACGACACAGGTGATTCGAAAGGCCAAGGACATCGCCGAACCGGGCGCGGAAATCACCGTCCAGGCCTGGGTGGCCCTGGGAGAATACCCTTTGAACTGGTGCCCGGTGCTCACGACCGAATCCACTGAGGTCAAGGGATATCGCCTCATGATCGGGCCCTACGGGCAGGTGTCCTTCGAGGCCGCGATCAGCGAGAAGTGGATCGCCTGCGCCAGCGCCAGCGAGACCATACCGCTGCGGCAATGGATGCACCTGACGGGCGTGTACCGGGCAGGCAAGGATCTGACACTGTATGTTAATGGCAAGGCGGTGTGCGCGGTGCCCATCGAGGGGGCCTTGACCTATCCTAAGAAGAGTGACTGCCGCATCGGCATGGTCGCTGCCGCTCGAAGGCCCAGCGATACCATCCGCACCTGGGGTACGGTGCCCACCTGCTATGGATTGAGCGGGATCATCGATGAGGTCATGGTGTTCGACGAAGCCTTGACGGCAGAGCAGGTCGAGCGCGACTATTCGAAGTATCCGCACGGTTCGCCGGACATACAGCCCAGGCGGTTGCCCACCATCGAGAGGCACCCGGGTCACTTCGGCGCGTTCTATACCAAACTCAGCTACTACGATGGCTGGGACGATCTCTGGCGCGTGGATGAGGACCCCGACATCGTTGTGTGCTTCGATGACTCGCCCGTCAAGCTCATCTTCTGGCGGGGTGTCCGCTACGGTCCCTGCTGGGTCTCCGAGAACGAGAACTGGATGACCGACCAGAGCCTGGAAACCTGGGGCACGGGCGAGAACGACACCGAGGGATGTTTCGAGCACATGCAGGACCGTCACTGTCGCTATTCGCATGTGCGCATCATCGAAAGCAGTGACGCCAGGGCCGTGGTCCACTGGCGCTACGCACTGGTCAGTTCGCACAATAACATTTGGATGCCGGATCCCAAGACGGACTGGGGATGCTGGGTCGATGAGTATTACACGATCTATCCGGATGGGTCGGCCGTGCGCAAGGTGGCCTGGCAGAAGGGCTCCACGGGCAGAGCCATCCAGTACCAGGAGTCATTGCCACTCACGCAGCCCGGCCAGCGCCCTGACCAGGTCCTGGAAGACGACTACGTGCGCGTGGCGGACTACGAGTACAACACGCGGGCCGTCTCCGTGGATCCTGACAAGGAGTCCGCGGACTGGAACAGGAACTACACCGTGCAGCAGTTCCAGTTCAAGTCAGAGAACAAACCGTACATCTGCTTCGAGCCGGGCAACAGCATGTGGGTCCGCTGGATCGGCGGCGCCTACAACCACTTCCCCGTGAACCAGGCGCGCTGCGACGGCAGATGGGCCCGGACCTTGGACCGCCCGACTCACTTCATGAGTTCTCCCTGCTCCGATCCGATTATCCATGAGGAGGGTGGCCGTCTGTTCTGGCGGGCGCTGTATGGCATGAACAGCATGCCCCTGAGAGACCTGATCCGCTATGGACGCTCCTGGGCCCACGCGCCCGAGATGACTGTGAGCGCCGGTTTCGCACCCCTTGGCTACGACCGGAGCGAGAGATGCTATCAGGTCGAGAACCGGACCGGCACCCCCGAAACCGCTGAGATACGTCTGGCCGGGAGCGAGGATTCCCCGGTGTGGAACCCCGCGATCCGTATCAAGAATTGGAACGCAGACGATGCCAGGATCCTGGTCGATGGCAAGGCCCATGGCCGCTGCAAGACCGGCATCCACCGTACCCTGGAAGGCACGGACCTGGTCGTCTTCGTGAGCATGCTTGAGACCGGACCTGTGGACATCACCATCTCGCCTGCAGAGTAGCTGCCAGCCTGTCGAAGAGCCGCGTGAGGCACAGGTCGACAAACGGAGTGCAAAACGGGACAGGTACGTTTAGGGAGCGGCCACAAGGCTGAAAAACGTACCTGTCCCGTTTTGGCCGGCCTTCGCAGGCGCCGAGGGTGGCTGTCTGGAGCGTCGCCTGGGCGGGAATGACGGTGGGGCGGCGCGCTCCGCTTTGCGTGGCGGCGACAGCGAGGGGACGCGTATCACACGACTGTCACCGACAATCTGGGGTCGCAAAACGGGGGGGCACAAAACGGGACAGGTACGAATAATCCGCGACGCCAAACGCGGCCAGGGCTAGCTAGACGTACCTGTCCCGTTTGCTTCGCTCGTTTGCTTGGCTGTGCCGTGGTTCGATCTGTGATCCGGTTCCCTGCTCGCCGTGGGGCAGCCTTCCCACACATGCTCACGCCCACGGCGCGCGGCGGAGTTGCTCGGACTTGGCCTGCAGGTTGTACAGCTCGTGGGCATTGTCGCGCAGCAGGGGCTCGACCAACTCCAGGGCGTCGGCGCGACTCAGGTAATCTTCCTCGACCAGTTCCCACAAGGCGCGAGTCACACCCTTTCGCGCCATTCGGGCATGACCGACGACGCATTCCACGGGGATGTAATCGCCGCCGAACACGAAGACCTTGTTCGCCGGGGCGGTGACCAGATGGCTCTTGAGGAATCGCGTGGAGGCGGCGGGATCGATGATCCAGGTCCAGCACATGTCGATGTGGGCGTTGCGGTAGTGTTTGGCCACCGCCAGGAGTTCCTGCCAGTAGGGATAGGCGATGTGCATGAACACCCATTGCGTATCGGGCCCCCCGCCGACAGAGCGCCGCCGCCTGGGCGGCATTGCCCGCCAGGCGCTCCAGCGGCATGTAGCCGTTGCCGAGTAATACCCCGTGTGCAGCTTCACCGGCAGGTCGTGCTTGGTGGCTTGCTCGACGATGAACCAGAACAGATGATCCTCCAGGAGTTTCTGCTCCACCGGCGTGACCTGCTCCCCGCGCAGCACACGTCGAAACACCGGCTCGGCCGTCTCCGCCGCCACTTGCTCATAGTCAAGCCCCCGCGAGTAGGCAGCAGGAATCTTCACCGCCACCGCGTACTTGGCGTACTTATCAAACCACCAGCGCAGCACGGCGTGCCAATCATCGAGGTCCTGCACCTCCTTGCCGGTCGGCCCGGCCAGCCCCGGCACATCCGGCCCGATGTGCATGGAATTGCAGTTCATATCCTGCAGCAGCAGTTGCGGGTGCCGCGATTCCCGGAAGGCGCCGAAGTTGTCCACCTGGCAGGATTCGATGTTCGCCACCCCGCGCAGGACTCGTTCATAGAACCCCGGCTGGCGCAGAGCTTCATAACCCGCCTGCACCTGTTTGACGCTGTGTCCGTTCAGCTCCTCGACGCCGTAGAGTTCTTTGAGCGCGATGCGGACGGCCCGGGCGAAGCCGGTGTTCTTGACCGCCGGCCAGTGCGGGGCAAGGAGCTTCCACTTGTCGATCGGATCCACTTCCCCGGAGAGGAACTTACTGATATCCCCGCCCGGCATGCCCGCGGCGGCGAGATCGGAGTTGAGGTAATGGCTCACCAGGAAAGCCCAGTCATCGCAGGAGACCCACTCGCCGCGCAGCCTGTCGTGCTCGTCGAGCAGGTGCTCATGGGTGTCGACAATCGGAGTCTGATCGATCATCGCCGCAAGTTCGCGGCGGAAGTCACCGCGGCTCGCCTCGCTTGGCTCCCCGTCACCCGTCACTGCTGCGGCCGTTTCGCCCGCCAGCGCCGGGGCACTGTCAGCGCCTTTGTTCCCCGCCGTGGGAGCCGCCTCGGCCTCACCCGCCAGCGCCGCAGCACTCCACACGCCCATCGCCGTCAGCGCATCCCGCCTGCTCAGACCCCGCTTGTCGTTGGACATCGCTGTCACTCCTGTACGGTCCGGCTGATTTGGGCGGCATGGTACCGCGCCGCTGGAGGAGGGTCTATGCAGGGTCCTTTCGGTTGGCATCGCTGGCGGTCTGCCCGGCCAGGTCGGCCATCAACGGGTCGTGCGTATCGCGCCTGGCGTTGCTCTGGACAGCGCACGGGTGGAATACCTGACTGTCACCGCCCGCTGCCGGCAGATGCATTGTCTATCGAGGTAGGCGTCGAGAGCCTCGGGTTCGGTGCAAAGGGGACCGGCAACTAGGTCGATTCGCAGGAGGCGGTGCGAGCCGGCTCTTGGCAACGCTTGGGGAAGGCGTCGGTAAAGGCGCGTCGGTAAACGGGACAGGTACGTTTAGCGCGCGCTCGGAACGATGAAAAACGTACCTGTCCCGTTTATGCGGGACTGTGCGAGCCTCTGGGGTGGCTGTCTGGAGTGTCGCCTGGGCGGGAATGACGGCGAGGCGGCGCGCTCCGCTTTGCGTCGCGAATACACCCGGGGTGGGGCGTGTATCACATGACTACTACCGACAATCTGAGTGTGAGGATCGGTGACAAGCAGCGAACGGCACTGGAGGGCAAGCAGCCAGTGGCACCCAGAAGTCAACTGAAATGCGGGTTAGCAGGCCGCTGAGCAACTCCGCAAAGCACATCGATACGGAGGCCATGCCTCTTGTCCACCCTGGCTCGGGACGCCAGGAACGCGGTAAGTCGCTCTCCATGGAACGACTGCCAGGTTTGCGTATTCGTTTCTTGGCGACCTGCTAGGTTGGTGATGACTCCCACCCCGCGCCGCTGAGTTCGGTCATGGCGCCGACTTGGACGCGGACCATCTTTCGGTACCGCTCGCTGCGGGCGAGGAGTTCTTCGTGTCGGCCCATATCAACCACGCGACCTTCCTCCAAGACCACGATGCGATCGGCGTTGGTGATGGTGCTCAGGCGATGGGCGATGACGAAACTCGTTCTGCCTTCCATGAGGATGGCCAGGCTCTCCTGGATGAGGCGTTCGCTTTCCGAGTCGAGGTTGCTGGTCGCTTCGTCGAGGATCAGGATGCGCGGGTCGGCGAGGACGGCTCGGGCCAGGGCGAGACGTTGACGCTGGCCGCCGCTGAGCTTGACGCCGCGCTCGCCGATGACCGTGTCGTAGCGTTCGGGAAGCTGGGCGATGAACTCGTCAGCGTTGGCGATGCGGGCGGCTTCGATGATCTGTTCATCGTTCGCTTGCCTGCTGCCGTAGGCGATGTTGTCGTGGATGGTGCCGTCGAAGAGGAAGATGTCCTGCTCGACGATGCCGAAGAGGCGTCGATAGCTCTCGACATCGAGATCGCGGAGGTCGTCGCCGTCGATGGAGATGCTGCCTTGATCGGGATCGTAGAAGCGGGCGATGAGGTTGCAGAGGGTGGTCTTGCCGCTGCCGCTGGGACCGACGAGGGCGATCATCTGGCCGGGCTGGACGTCGAGATCGATGTCTTCGAGGACGAGCGACTCGGTGCCGGGGTAGCGGAAGCTGACGCCCGCCAGGGTGACGCCGCCCTCCACCTTGCTGAGGTCGAGCGAGATGGGGCTGTCGGTGCGGGGCATCTCGGTCGGTTCTTCCAGCAGGTCGAGGACGCGATCGAGGGCGGCGAGGCTGTTCTGGAAGGTGGTGGCGCTCATGGCAAGCGTGGCGAAGGGCGAGAGGAGCATGGCCAGGTAGACCAGGAACATCATCAGATCGCCGATCGTCATGGCCCCGGCGAGCACGCGCGAGCCGCCGTACCAGAGCAGGCCTGCGGAAGCGACGGGGATAAGGACCTGCCAGACGATCTCGATGCCGCGCGACCACCACCAGGCGAGCAGTTCCAGGCGGGCCATGAAGTGGTTGTGGCGCATGAAGCGGGTGGTTTCGCTGCGTTGGCGTCCAAAGGCGCGAACGACGCGCATGCCGCCGAACGATTCGGTGGCCTGGCTGTCGATTTCCTGGCGTTCGGCGCGGATGCGACGCCAGAGGGGGCGGATGCGGGCGATCCAGGTGCGGTGGGTGTAGTAGATGCAGGGGATGAGGACGAGCGAGCCGAGCAGCAGGCGCCAATCCACCCAGGCGAGGATGACAAGGCTGCCCACGAGTTGCACGACGGCGCGCATGGGGTTGTAGAGCATGGCGAAGACGAGTTCGGCGACGCCGCCGGCATCTTCGCGGAGGATGCTCGCCGCCCCGCCGGACTTGAGTTCGTAGACGCGGTGCAGGGGCAGGCGGATGGCGTGGGCGAAGACCTTGCGGCGCATCTCGACCTGGACCAGCTTGGTGACACGGGTGGCCTGGTAGCGGCCCCAGATGTGCATGGCGGTATCGACGAGGGCGATGGCCACGACGGCGAGGGCGATCGCCAGCAGCAGGCCCGAGCGGGTGTCGGGAATGGGCAGCCAGTCCGGCGTCTGGGCCGGCAGGGGGTTCTCGATGAGGACGTAGTCGACCGTGAGCTTGGTGGCGGCGGGGGGCAGGAGCTTGAGCCCCGTGGAGACGGCGGCGGTGAGGAGGGCGAAGCCAAGGGCCAGGCGGTGGCCACGCAGCAGGCGCAGGAACTCGACGAAGAGGACGCGGAAGGAGCGATGGCGCGACCGCTTGGACTGGGCGGGCTGGGCGGGCGTTGCGCCGTGCTGGCCGCCGGGGTCCTTGTCGCCTTGGCGAACCTGGCGGTGATAGCTCTGCAACTGTCTTCGACTGCTCTCAATGCGAAAAACCATGTGGGCATGGTAGGCGGGCTGAACGGGGACCGTCGGCTTTGCCACGTGTCTCGCCGACTTGGCCGGGCAGTTGCGCTGGACGCCGTGCCCGGGGCTCGTTAGACTCCGGCCCCGAAGGTAGATTCAACTTTGAGAGGACCTTTGGGACTTTGACTCACTGCAACATCCTTCTGGAAGATGGAACCCGATTCGCGGGCCGATTCATCGGCGAGCCGGGCGTCGTCGTTGCTGAAGTCGTCTTCAACACCTCCATGACCGGGTATCAGGAGATCCTCACGGATCCCTCCTATCGCGATCAGATCGTGCTTTTGACCGCCCCCCAGATCGGGAATACCGGCGTCAACAGCCGCGATATGGAGTCCGACCGCCTGCAGGCGGCAGGGCTGATCGTGCGCGATGCGGCCCGGCGCACAAGCTCCTGGCGAGCCGAGGGTTCGCTGCGGGAGTTCCTGGATCAGGCCGGGGCGCCGGGCGTCACCGATGTCGATACCCGAGCCCTGACCAAGCACCTGCGGACGGCGGGGGCGATGCTGGGGGCGATCGCGCCGGCGAGCGTGCCGGTTGAGGAGCTGGTGGAGAGGCTCAAGGCCGAGCCGCCCATGCAGGGTCGCGATTTGGCTTCGCAAGTGACCTGCGCCAAGCCGTTTAGCTGGAACCGGGGCGAGGATGATCTAAGACGCGAGCCGCGGGAGCTGACCCGCAGCGTCGTGGTGCTCGACTTCGGCGTGAAGCGGAGCATTCTGCGGCGACTCGTCGAGGCGGGCTTCTTTGTCGAGGTGGTGCCGGCCACGACGAGCGCCAAGGACATCCTGGCGCGGCGGCCGCACGGCGTCTTGCTCTCCAACGGGCCCGGCGATCCGGCGGCGGTGACCTACGCCATCGAGACGATTCGCGGCTTGCTGGGAGAGGTGCCGCTCTTTGGCATCTGCCTCGGCCATCAACTGCTCGCCCTGGCCCTGGGCGGGCGGACGTACAAACTGAAGTTCGGGCACCGCGGCGGCAATCACCCGGTGCGTCATCCGGACGGCGGCAGCGTGGCGATCACGGCCCAGAATCACGGCTTCGCCGTCGCCCCGGAACTGCCGGCCGGCGTCGAGATCACCGAGATCAACCTGAGCGATGGCACCGTGGAGGGGTTGGCATGCCCGCAGAAGCACGCATGCAGCGTGCAGTACCACCCGGAGGCGGGGCCCGGGCCGCGCGATGCGGTGGGGTGGTTCGAGACCTTCCGCTTGCTTGTTGACGACTTCGCCAAGGAGGGGAAGTCGAGTTTGACCGTGGAGACGAGAGCGATCGGATGCCTGACACGTTCGACCTGAGATCGCGAGCCAGACGACAACCCATTCATGTTGGGGGCAATTTCACATTGAATCGCATTTCCTGCGCGTTGGGTGTTCGTGGGATTTGGAATGACTCACCACGGAGAGCACGGAGGGCACGGAGGGGGGAAGAGGTGTTTAGCCCCGAAGCGGAGCGGAGGGGGATGGTGCGAGGATCAAGTTGAAGCGTCTTACCACGGAGCACGGAGGGCACGGAGGGGGAGAGAGAGGAATGTCCAATGACGAAGCACGAATGCCTAAGGGCGGACAGATCGGGAGATTCGGGAGTCAGCGCGCGTCGCATCCATTCACCGCGCCATCGACGCAGCGAAGGCGTCATGCCCGCGCAGGTCTCCGAAGGCGACTCGACTTGGCGAGCGGGCATCCAGTGTCGCGCCCGGTGCCTGCGGGTGTTCGCCTGGATTCCCGCCTGCGCGGGAATGACGGAGCTGCGCGGGAATGACGGAGCTCACTACGCCTTCTCTCACTCCTCTTCTCCTCTCCGTGTCCTCCGTGAACTCCGTGGTGACTCATCCCCATGCCGTGGTCAAATCCACTCAGGAGCATTGCTTTGCCCGCACGAACTGACTTGAAGACCATCCTGGTGCTGGGGTCCGGCCCCATCGTGATCGGCCAAGCCTGTGAGTTTGACTACTCGGGAACGCAGGCGGTCAAAGCGCTGCGGGCGCTCGGCTATCGCGTGGTGCTGGTCAACTCGAACCCTGCCACGATCATGACCGATCCGCGGACGGCGGATGCGACGTACATCGAACCGCTGACCGCCGACTTCGTCACCAAGGTCATCGAGAAGGAACGGCCCGATGCGCTGCTGCCGACGGTGGGTGGGCAGACGGCCCTGAACCTGGCGGTGCAGCTCGAGGAGCGCGGGGTGCTCGAGAAGTTCCAGGTGCAGCTCATCGGGGCCAACATCGCGGCGGTGCGGACAGCGGAGGATCGGCAACTCTTCGCGAAGAAGATGAAGGAGGTGGGGCTGCCCGTCTGCGCCGGCGGATTCGCCCACAGCGTCGACGAAGGTGAGGCCATCGTGGCGGAGATCGGCTTCCCGGCGATTCTGCGGCCGGCCTTCACCCTGGGCGGCGAAGGTGGCGGCATCGCCTACAACATCGAGGAGTACCGCGAGAAGCTGGCCCGGGGGCTCGACCTCTCGCCGGTTCGGCAGGTGCTCGTCGAACGCAGCATGATCGGCTGGAAGGAGTTCGAGCTGGAGGTCATGCGCGACAAGGCCGACAACGCCGTCGTCATCTGCTCGATTGAGAATCTCGACGCCATGGGTGTGCATACCGGCGATTCGATCACGGTCGCCCCGGCGATGACGCTGACGGATCGGGAGTACCAGCGGCTGCGCGACTGGGCCTTCCAGGTGATTCGAGCGGTGGGCGTGGAAACAGGGGGCAGCAACATCCAGTTCGCGGTGCATCCCACGACGGGCGAGGTGCTGATCGTGGAGATGAACCCGCGCGTCAGCCGCAGTTCCGCCCTGGCCAGCAAAGCGACGGGCTTTCCCATCGCCAAGATCGCTGCTCAACTGGCGGTGGGGATGACGCTCGACGAGATCACCAGCGACATCACGCGCAAGACGCCTGCCAGCTTCGAGCCGAGCATTGACTACGTGGTGGTGAAGATTCCCCGCTGGGACTTCGCCAAGTTTCCCCAGTCGGACCGGGTCTTGACCACCTCGATGAAATCCGTGGGCGAGGTCATGGCCTTGGGCGGCAACTTCAAGGAAGCGCTGCAAAAGGCGATGCGCTCGCTCGATGTGGGCGTGGCGGGATTCGAGACGGCGAACGGCAAGGTGAAGCTGGAAGCGGATCGCTTGATCGCGCGGCTGCGGCAGCCGACCTGGGATCGCCTCTTCCACGTGCGCGAGGCGCTGGCCCAGGGGATGTCCGTCGAGGAAGCGGCGCGCCTGACCGGCATCGACGTCTGGTTCATCGATCAGATGGGGCAGCTCGTCGAGTGCGACGAGGCGCTTCGAGGATTCAGGCTGGCGTCGATCACGCCGGAGCTGTTGCGGCAGGCGAAGCGGTGGGGCTACTCCGACGCTCAGATCGGTCGGCTCACCGGCGCCACGGAAGGGCAGGTGCGTGCCCGTCGGGAAGTGCTCAAGATTCTGCCGGTCTTCAAGCAGGTCGACACCTGCGCTGCCGAGTTCGAAGCCCACACGCCGTATTACTACTCGACCTATGCGGAAGAATCGGAAGTGGAGGCGAGCACGCGACGCAAGATCATGATCCTGGGCGGCGGCCCCATTCACATCGGCCAAGGGATCGAGTTCGACGACTGCTGCTGCCAGGCGGTGTTCGCCCTGCGCGAGCTGGGTATCGAGTCGATCCTGGTCAACTGCAACCCCGAAACCGTGTCGACCGACTACGACACGGCGGATCGGCTGTACTTCGAGCCGGTGACGCTGGAAGACGTGCTCAACATCGCGGCGGTGGAGCAGCCGGAGGGGCTGATCGTGCAGTTCGGCGGGCAGACGCCGCTCAAGATCGCTGCTGCCCTGGAAGAAGCGGGGCTCAAGGTCCTGGGCACCTCGCCGGACGCCATCGATCTGGCCGAGGATCGCGAACGCTTCGGAGCGCTGCTCGATCGATTGAGTATCCCTCAGCCGGCGAGCGGCCTGGCTCGATCGGAGTCGGAGGCGCTGGCGGTCGCCAAGCGGCTTGGCTTCCCGGTGCTCTTGCGACCGTCGTACGTGCTGGGCGGGCGCTCCATGGTGGTGGCCCACGATCTGGAGCAGGTGCAGCGCTACGTGCGGGAAGCGGTGGAGGCGAGCGAGGATCGCCCCGTGCTCGTCGATCGTTTCCTGGAGGACGCCATCGAAGTCGATGTCGACGCGGTCAGCGATGGCGAGACGACGCTCGTGGCCGGCGTCATGCAGCACATCGAACGAGCGGGGGTGCACTCGGGCGATTCGACGGCGGTCTTTCCGCCGCACACGCTGCCCGAGGAGATCGTGGAGCGGCTGCGGTCGTATACGAAGGCGCTCGCCAGGGAGATCGGCGTGCGGGGTTTGCTCAACGTGCAATACGCCGTGAAGGAAGGTGAGATCTACGTGCTCGAGGCGAATCCGCGTGCTTCGCGGACGGTGCCTTTCCTTTCCAAAGCGACGGGCGTGGCCTGGGCTGACGTGGCGGCGAAGGTGGCGGCGGGGGTGTCGCTCGTCGCGCAGGGCGTCCAGGAGATCGAGCCGGATCGAGTGTACGTCAAGGACGTGGTCCTGCCCTTCAGCCGCTTCCCGGAAGAGGATGTGATCCTGGGCCCGGAGATGAAGTCGACCGGCGAGGTGATGGGCGTCGCTTCCAGCCTGGGGCAGGCCTTTGCCAAGGCGAAGCTGGCGACGGGCATGCGCTTGCCGGAGGGCGGCGTGGTCTTCCTCAGCCTCAACGAGCACGACAAGCCGCAGGCCACGCGTCTGGCGCAGGATCTGCTTGACCTGGACTTCCGTTTGCTCTGCACGCGGGGCACGGCGGAGCACTTGCGGGCGGCGGGGCTGGAGGCGGAAGAGATCTACAAGGTCAACGAAGGCCGACCCAACATCGTGGATGCGATCAAGAACGGCTCGGTGCAGCTCATCATCAACACCCCCCTGGGCAAAGTTTCGCGCTACGACGAGGTGGCGCTGCGGCAGGCGGGGCAGCGGTACCAGGTGCCCACGGTGACGACGTTGGCGGGAGCCGAGGCGCTGGTGGAGGGCTTGCGCGCCTTGCGGGCCGGGCCGCTCAGCGTGGAAGCCATGCCGGTGCTGGTGTGAGGCGTCCGCCGCACCAGCTGGATCGAGGTCGCTCTGGGCTCAGGCGCACTTGAGCCAGGGTTCCTCGCCGGTCAGGAGCGACCAGGCGTGGTCCGCGGAGAGGGGCTTGGAGAAGTAGTAGCCCTGCCCGTAGTCGCATTCCAGGGCGATGAGCTGGGCGAGTTGGGCGGCGGTCTCGATGCCCTCGGCGGTGACCCGAGCCTGGAGATTGTGGGCCAGGGTGGTGATGGCCGCGACGACGGCGGCGTAGTCGCGGTTGGCGCCGATGGTGTCGACGAACGAGCGATCGATCTTCAAGACGTCGATCGGGAACCGGTGCAGGCAACTCAGGGAGGAATGGCCCGTGCCGAAGTCGTCCATGTAGAGTTCGATGCCCAGGGCCCGGATGTCACGGAGGGTGCCGGTGATGGACTCCGGGTTCTCCATGATGACCGACTCGGTGATCTCGAGTTTGAGGCTTTCGCCCGGCAGCTCGTAGTGCGCCAGGACCTCGCGGATCTGCTGGACGAGATGGCGCTCCGCGACCTGTCGCTTGGAGAGGTTGACGCTCATGAAGATGGACCGGTCCGGCGGGAGCTGTTGCCGCCAGGCCCGCAATTGTTCACAGGCGTGCTTGAGAACCCAGTCGCCGATGCCCACGATGAGGCCGGTCTCTTCCGCGATGGGCACGAACTCGACCGGCGAGACGAAGCCGCGCTCCGCGGACTTCCAGCGCAACAGCGCTTCAAACCCGCGCAACTCGCCACCGCGCAAGTCGACGATCGGCTGGTACATCAAGGAGAACTGCTCGCGCTCGATGGCGAAGCGCAGTTCGCTCTCGACGTTCATGCGGCGAATGACGGCGGCGTGCATGTCGGTGTCGAAGATGGCGTGCTGGGCCTTGCCGCCCATTTTGGCTCGGTACATCGCCGTATCCGCGTCGCGGAGCAAGTCGTCGGCGCTGGCTTCCTGCATGCCGCCGATGGCGATGCCGATGCTGGCGGAGGTGACCAGTTCGTGTTCGTGAATGCGGTAGGGACGGCGGAGCTGTTCTTGTACTCGCTCGGCGACGACGGCCGCATCACCCGGCAGCTTGAGGTCGTCCAGGAGCACGATGAACTCATCGCCCCCTAACCTGGCCGTCGTGTCGGAGCCGAAGCGGACCACCCGGTCCAGCGAGCGCAGGCTGCCGATGAGGCGGGAAGCGACCTGGATAAGCAGGGCGTCGCCCACATCGTGGCCCAGGCTGTCGTTGACCACCTTGAAGTTGTCGATGTCCAGGAAGAGCACGGCGTAGAGATAGTCGGGGTCGCGCCGGGAGCGCTCCACGCAGGTGTTCAGCCGCTCGATCAGCATGGCGCGATTGGGAAGGCCCGTGAGCGTGTCGTGCGTCGCTTCGTGCCTGAGTTGATCCTCGGCGGCGAGACGCTGGGCGACTTGGTTCTCCAACTGTCGGTTTGCCCGCTGCAGGTCCAGGGTTCGTTCTTCCACCATCAGATGCAACTCGGACTCGCGCAGGAGCGCTTCCTGCCGGAGTTGCCACTTCTTGGACATGGCGGCGGCGAGTTGGCACACCTCGGCGGTGTCGAACGGCTTCTTGAGCAGCAGGAGGCTGTCGGTGTGCCCGAGGCGGTTGACGAGGTCCTCCCAGGAGTAGTCCGAATAGGCGGTGCAGATGACGACCTGGACTTCCGGGTCGCATTCCCAGAGGCGCTCGATCGTCTCCAGGCCGTCCCAGCCGGGCGGCATGCGCATGTCGACAAAGGCCAGGGCGTAGGGCTGACCCATCTCCCGGGCGGCCTTGATCATCTCGACGCCGTCCTGGCCCTGCAGAGCCGAGCCCAGGTCGTAGCAGATCTCGACGGAAGCCGCGGTCTCATCGCCCAGAACCGCCGAGCGCAGCTCGCTCTTTGGCTGAGCGGATTGGCCGGCGAGGATCTTGCGAAAATCGTCGTGGATCGCCTCGTTGTCGTCTATGACGAGGATGCGGCGATTCGGCTGCAGGAGCGGCGTGGTCATGCGGCACCCCTTTTCAACTGGACGGGCAGTTCGAGGGCAAAGGTAGCGCCGCAGCCCGGGCCCTCGCTGGCAGCGGACAGGGAGCCACCGAGGAGGGAGGCCGAGAGAGCGCCGCTGTGCAGCCCGAAACCGTGGCCGTGGCGACGAGTGGTGAAGCCGTGCGTGAAGATCTTGCGCATGTTCTCCGCCGGGATGCCAACACCGTTGTCGATGACCCGAATGACGACGCTGTCTTCATCGTCGGCTGTGCGCTGTAGCTGAATCCGAAGAAGCCGGTTCGCCGGATCTTGCTGGTTCAGCGCGTACTTGGCGTTGCCCAGGAGGTTTATGACGATCTGCAGGACTTTGTGCCGATCCGTGACAACAACCGGCACCTCCTCGAATTCGCGCACCAACTGCACGGAGTGGCGGTGAAACCCGCCCTCATTGATGCGGATGGCGTCCTCCAGGACGTCTCGGAGGTGGAGCGGCTCGGTCGCGCCGGAGATCTTGGCATAGGACTGCTGGGTCGAAATGATGTCCTTGATGTGGTTGATGCTCGAGTTGAGCGCCTGCACTTCCTCGCGGACCGTCTGGTTATCGGTCTGGAAGGACTGGCTCAGCTCTGCCAGGAACTCCGGGATGAGTCGGCCACGCTCGTCCTCGGTCAGGTACGAGGCCAGCGTCTCGCGGTGGCCTTGCAGCAGCTCCACGACCGCCGCCAGGTCGCCCACCGCCGACCTCTGCATCCGGTCGGTGATCAGCGTCGCGGAGACATTGACGCTGTTGAGTACGTTGCCCACGTTGTGCAGGACCCCGGTGGCGACTTCCGCCATGCCGGCGAGCCGCGAGGTCTCCACCAGCTTGGATTGCATTTCCTTCTGCTCGCCTTCAATGCGCTTCTGCTCGGTGATGTCCAGGAAGACGACGACGCCGGCGGTGACTTCGCCGCGGTCGTTGCGAACGGGAGCAGCGTTCGCGGAGATCCAACGCTGGCTGCCGTCCTCGCGCTGAACGACGACCTCCGTGTTCTTCACCGTCTCACCGGCGGTGAGGGCGCGGGAGAGGGGCAGATCGGCCGGGTCATAAGCCGTGCCGTCCGGGTGGTAGCACTCCCAGTTGATGTCCGATTCGATGGAGAGGTCGACGAGCGAGTCGCCCGTGGCGCCGCGAACTCCCAAAGCGGCGCTGTTGGCGATGCGGATGCGGCCGTCCGGGGCGTCGGCGATGAGGATTCCCGCCGGGCTCTGCTCGATGGAGGCCAGCAGCAGCGCCTGGGCTTGCTGCGACTCCGCCTGGGCCTTCTCGCGCTCGTCCATTTCGCCCTGCAGGGTCAGGTAGGCTTTCTCCAACTCCGCGGTTCGCTCACCCACGCGCTCCTCGAGGCCGGCTCGGGCCCGCCCCAGGGCCGCGTCGCGGCTCTCGATCTGCACGAGCATGTCGTTGAAGGCTTCCGTGAGATCACCGAGTTCATCTCGACTCAACTTCTCGGCGCGCAAGCTGTAGTCCTGCTGGGCGGAGACCGCTTTCGCCGTCTCCACGAGTCGCTGCACCGGCTCGCTGATGTGGCGCTGCAAGTGCCTGGCCACGAACCAGGCGAGCAAGGTCGCCACCAACATGACGCCGAGAAGCAGGAACGCCTGTTCTGCCAGGCGGGCCTGCAGCCGTCGCAGGTCGTAGTGCAGGTGAATCACGCCCAGCGCCTCACCCTCGAGGATGATGGGCCGGGTGACGATGAGGGTGTTGCTGACGAACTCGTGCCCCAGGCCGGGGACGCCGTCGTGTTGCGTGGCGCCGGCGCTATCCATCGCCGCCAGTTGGTTGCCGTCGCTGTGCCACACGGCGGCGTGCAGCACGTTCTCTTCCACCCTCAGCACCTCCAGCGTCTGCTCGGCCGCCTCACGGTCCTCGAAGAGCAAGGCGGCGGCGCACCCTTCCGCGGCCATGTCCGCCGCCACCATGGCGTTGCGCAGCGCCGCAGCCCGCGCGTCGGCATACTCAGTCGTGATGACGATTCCCAGGGCCAGCACCAGCGCCACGGCGGTGGTGACGGTGGCCAGGGCGGTGATCTTGGCACGGAATGAGCGAAATCGTTGGAACATGAGTGTCGGTGGGGTAGCAGGTTCTAGCGGGGCGGTGCTTTGCCGGGCGTCACGATGCGCGCCAGCGACAGCAGCTTGGAGCTGAGTTTGAGGTTGGATTCGTTGACACGGGTGAGGTTGACTTCGAAGATGATCTTGCGCTCCTCGAGCACGAAGCTGATCATCCCGCCGGCGCGGGTGAAGTGTTGCCCCTCGCCCACGGTGAGGACCTCCGCCTCCTCCGTGAGTGACAGGAGGTCGAGCATTTCCGGCGACTCGGCCTCATAGTCGGAGGTTGGGCAGTAGAGCAAGTGGGCGGCGCTGAGGCCTTTGACGAAGGCTTCCCGTTCCTTGCCGGACTCGGCTTCTTTCGCCGGCGTGTAGTCGAGATCGACGACTTCCAGTCGCTGGATTCCGAGGCGACTGTTCGCCACGGTCGAGCGCAGCATGGCGGCGAACTCGCGGTCATCGAGAACGACGATGGTGACCGGTGCTTTGGTATCGTCGAAGCGCGACTCGGGCCACTTGGTGAGCTTGGCGAAGTTGAGCAAGTAGGCGGCCTTCACCTTCGCTGCCTTGGGGGCGTCCAGCGGAGGCTCAGCAAGGGCCGACCTGGATACCAGGAGGCACAGCAGGCAGAGGATCGCCGCCGCCAGTTGCCTGGCGAGAGACGTCCTTGAGTTGCCCGGTCGGTTCAGGGCCATGTGCTGCGGACTCCGGTGCGTTCTGCCTAGAACTCGATGGTGATCTGGCCCACGACGGCGCGCTCCACCTCGGCGGTGCGGCCCGAGAGGTAGCCATCGGGCGGGTGCTCGGGATGCGATTCGTCGAGGAGATTCTGACCCCAGACACTGAAGCTGAAATTGGGGCGGGGACGCCAGGTCAGGCCCACATCCAGCCGCGCGAAGGCCCCGATATCGCCGTTGCGGACGTTGTCCGCGTAGTAGAGGGCGGCGTTAAGTTCGAGGTCTTCAGAGAGGTCGAGGTAGGACTGCAGGTAGGCGAGGTTCTCGGCGCTGTCACCCTCCGCGACCTCCCGGGCGCCGTGCAACTCGAGGTTGAGGTGGCTGTAACTGCCCACCAGTCGCCAGTTCTCCGCCGGCTGCCAGGCCACACTGGTTTCGACGCCGTAGGCTTCACCGTTCTGCTCGTTGGAGAACTGCAGGGTGACGGGGGTGACAGACTTCACGGCTTGCAGCTTGTCGTATCTATTGAAGAAGAAGGTGGTGTCGAGGGTGACATCCTTGAGCGCCTGACTGCGGTAGCCGACCTCGTAGGCCATCATCGTCTCGGACTCGAAGTCGCGGTTGTTCAGCAGGCGCACGGGGAGGCCCGGTGCCGCCGCCGAGACGTTGATGATGCCGTAGCGTTCGACGAGACTGGGCACGCGCACCGCCCGCGATACGGCGCTCCAGAGGACATGGTCCTCGTGCATCTGCCAGGCGAGGCGAAGGCTGGGCTGGTACTCGAAGTGCGTCAGCTCGTTGTATTCGAGCTTGCTGCCCAGCATCAAGGTCAGCTCCTCGGGAACCAGGCTGAGGCTGTCTTGCAGGAATGCGGAGATCGACTGCTGCTGGATGCTGTTGTCGGTCACCGCGATGTTCCCGCCCGGCGAGATGTCAGCATCCAAGTGGCGGTAGTGCAGCCCCCAGGTGAGCTGGTGCGCCTCGGAGGCACGCAAGCTGTGGTGGAAGTCGATGTCAAAGAGCCCCAGGCTCTGTTCATAGTCATCGCCCGGATAGGGAATGGCCCAGTCGGTCCAGTCGTAGTAAGTCTGCAACTGCATCTCGGAGTCGTCGAGAGAGTGCCTCCACCGAGCCAGGATGTTGGCGCCGCGATGCCGATGGTCGCCCGCAAGTCCGCGAGTCAGGCCTGCGGGAACGTTGACGGTGTTCACCGACTCCCCGGCAGAACCCTCGAAGAAGTCGCCCTGCACGGTCAGCGAGTCGTCATCCGCCAGGGCAAAGTCCGTGCGGAAGCCGGCCTGGTAGCGCCGCCAGTCGTCGCTGTAGCCCCCCCGGCTCATAGCCTGTGTGAGACTGTCCCTTGAAGTAGACGCGGTAGAAGGAGTCGTCGTCGATCTGGCCACCGTAGCGCAGGGCGGCGATGCCCCCCCTCTTGCTCACCGCCGACGCCCTTGAGGAAGAAGCCTTGCGTCTCCGCCGCGGGCTTGCTCACGAAGTTGACGATGCCGTTCAGGGCGTTGGCGCCCCAGAGCGACGCCCCCGGGCCGCGGATGACCTCGACGCGGTCAAGGTCAGCCAGGATGGTGTCCTGGGCGAACCAGAAGACGCCGGAGAAGGTGGGCGTGTACAACGTGCGCCCGTCCATCTGCACCAGTTGCAGGCGATTGAAGCGGCCGTTGTCACCGCGGGCGGCGATGGCCCACTTGTTGGCGTCCATACGCGCCACGTGCATGCCCGGCACCAGCCGCAGCAGTTCCGGCAGTTGCTGGTGGCCGCTGCGGCGAATGTCTTCCGCCGTGATCAGGTGGATGGCGGCGGGCGAACTGAAGAGGTCCTGCCCCTCGGAGCGAGTCACCGAGATCACCTCGATGTCCATCAACTCCTCGAGACTGAGGTCGCCGAAGTCGTTCTCCCAGTCCGTGTCAGCGACCGATTCGGTTGTCGCGGGTTTGGGCGCGTCGGCGTGGCCGGTAGCCGGCTCGACAGCGCTGGGCCTGGGGTCGGCATGGGCGGTCGTCAGCCCAGCACCAAACGCACTCCATGCCAGGAGCAGAGCAGTACAAGTATTGGCGCGGTGGTGTGTCATGTCCGGCCGTCCGTGGCTTGCAGAATTGGGCGCAGTCGCCCCGGATCTCTCCTCGGTGCATCGACCAGAAAGGGGTCCCCGGTTAGAGGGATATACCGTCTCGATAGCGGTGATACGGATGCCCCCCTGGCCGAGATGAGCGCGCCAGGATCCCCCGAAGACCGGAAGCGACCGGACTCATGTCACCTTCCTAGGCGAGGTCGCTCGTCGGCCCACCTGAGGCGCCGGATCTTATAGGGACCTTCGTCTCGGGCCGGCAACCTCCGGTCAGTAGTCCAGCGTCAGGATGCGGCCTCTCGTGAAGTCGAAGAAGGCGTCCTTCTCCGCCACTTGCACGCCGGGGCGCAAGTCCGCCGCCGTCTTGCCGTGCGTCTTCAGGCAGCCCGGGCAGGCGTAGAGGATCACATCCTTGGCCAGGAGGTCGGCGAACATCGTGTCCAGGTCGCCGAACGGCTCGACCTGGAGCGCGGGCGCGTCCTTCAGAACGACGGGGATGCCCTCCACGTCGAGGTACACCAGCACCGGGTGGTCGTCGGCCATGAGCTTGGCCATCTGCAAGCCCATCATGACGGCATGGGCTTCCTGCGGGCCGGCGCTGATGTGAACGAAGACGCCGTCGCGCGTCTCGCGAGTCGCGCCGGTGACGGGGCAGCAACCCACCTGGACAGCCAGAGCGGCGCCGGCGGCGATCGCGACGAAAGTTTTGAGCGTGCGTGCCATGTCGGATCTCCCGTTCGTAAGCAAAGAGCACAGCCTAGTCCGCAATAAGTCCAGGGACAACCAGGGGACCGCCGGATGGCTGGCCGCCTAGGATTCGCCACCATGATGTCGCTGCGGTCGCCTTCGGCGCGCGACGCCGAAACCACTTCTTGGAGAACACGCCCATGCCACGCACCTTCCGCCCCGTCTTCACCGCTTGCTTGTTGGCGGGAGTCGCCGTCATCAGCGGCTGCGATTCCACGCCCAGCGAACCGGCCGCCACGGAGAGTCAGGAGAGCCCCTCGGTGTCGCCAGCGCCCACGCTCGACTTCCAGATGGCGCTGCTGGATGGTTCGCAAGTACAGCTTTCCGAGCGCTACGCCGGCGAGGTGGTGCTCGTCGTCAACGTGGCGAGCAAGTGCGGCTACACGCGCCAGTACGCCGGCCTGCAGGAACTGCATGAGCGCTACGCCGACCAGGGGTTGGCGATCCTGGGCTTCCCTTGCAACCAGTTCCGCAATCAGGAGCCGGGTAGCGCGGAGGAGATTCAGGCCTTCTGCCAGGAGAACTACGGCGTCGAGTTCGACATGTTTGCCAAGATCGACGTCAACGGCCCCACGCAAGCGCCGCTCTATGCCTACCTGACCGATGCTGCCCGAAATCCGCAGGCCCCCGACAACGGCGCGATCAACTGGAACTTCGAGAAGTTCCTGATCGGCCGCGACGGCACGGTGCTGGCCCATTTCCGTTCGCAAGCTGAACCGACCGGCCCGGAGATGATCGCGGCGATCGAGGCGGCGCTGCAGGGCACCTAATCGACTTGAGTTAGCAGGGAAGGCCGACGCCTGTTGCCATCGGTGCTGGCGCGTGCGATCATGGTGCCGGACACCTCGCGCGGCGCTGGCGGTGCGCTCGCAGCCGCTTTCCGCGCTTGTTTCTGACAACCGGAGGGACGGACCATGACACGGCTGACCACGCGATGGCTCACAGCGCTCCTGGCGGGACTGTGCCTACTCTCGGCGCTGCCCGCGACGGCGGGGGCGCAGGAGATCACGCTCTCGACGCTGCTGGAGGAGATGACCGACCGGACGGAGATCGCTCGCCTGCCTGATCCCTGGTACGTCTGCGCCCAGTTCAGCAGCTACGATCAGAGGGCCGATGACCCCGACAACGTCGAGACCTGGTACGCCAACGGCGACCACAGCCAGTTTCTGCGCACGGAGGAGAACGAGGGGCGCACGGAGCAGGTCATGTTCGACGCGTCCGGTCCGGGCGCGATCGTGCGCTTCTGGTCGACCTGGTCCGTGGGAGAGGGCCGCGATCAGCCGGATGGCACGCTGCGGATCTACCTCGACGGCAAGGACGAGCCGGTCGTCGAGGGGCCGATCGCCAAGGTGATTGACGGCGGCCTGCTCGCCGGGGCGCCGCTGGGGCAAGGCGTGTCGCCGGAGACGCCCTACAAGTACCGCGGCCACAACTTGTATCTGCCTATTCCCTACGGCAAGCACTGCAAGATCACCTACGAGAATCACCGCGAAGCAGCAGTGGGGGCGCGCGGCGGCGACATCCTCTACTACCAGATCAACTACCGCACGTACGAGAAGGGTACGCGCGTACGCTCCTTCGATATGGAGCAGCTCGAGCGCTACCAGAAGGCGATCGAGAAGACGCAACAACGTCTCAGCCAGAGCGGCGTCGACACCACAGGCAAGCTCTCCGCTTCGCTCACGGGCACGCTCAAGCCCGGCGAGACGAAACAACTGGCCCTGTCCGGGCCGGCCGCCGTCTCGCAGATCACGCTGCAGATTGAGGCGCTGGATCTTCGCCAAGCGCTGCGCTCGACGGTTCTGGAGATGCAGTTCGACGGCGAGCCCTGCATCTGGTGCCCGGTCGGCGACTTCTTCGGCTCGGGCTACGACATCAGCCCCTACCAGAGCTGGTACACCAAGGTTGGTGAGGACGGCACGATGCAGTGCTTCTGGGTCATGCCCTTCCAGAAGAACTGCAAGCTGACGCTGCGCAACGTCGGCCAGGAGCCGGTCGAGATCAAGACCTGCGAGGTCGAGGCGGGGGCCTGGAAGTGGAACGACCGTTCGATGCACTTCCACAGCACCTGGTTTGAGCTGCAGGGGGTGGAGACGGTCACCAACCCCGGCGCCCTCGCCGGGGCCTTCGATGTCAACTTCGTGACGGTCGAGGGCAGCGGCATCTACGTGGGCGACACGCTGACGCTGTACAACGGCATGCCGATCTGGTGGGGCGAGGGCGATGAAAAGATCTTCGTCGACGGTGAGGCATTCCCCTCGCACTTCGGCACGGGTACGGAAGACTACTACGGCTACGCCTGGGGCAACCCCAACTACTTCGCGGCTCCCTTCCACGCCCAACCCTACGGCCGCGGGGCCCAGGCACGCGACATGGTCGTGAACTCGCGCTACCGCAGCCTGGACGGCATCCCCTTCCACCAGAGCCTGCAGATGGACATGGAGCTGTGGCATTGGCGTCGCTGCAAGATGAACTACGCCCCGACGACGTTCTGGTACGCCCGTCCCGGTGCTGCCCAGAACATTGAGCCCGATCCGGAAGCCGCGGCGGCGCCGGTCGTCGTGGAGATCTCACAACTCATGCCCATCCTCAAGGTCAAGGGCGCGATCGAGGGCGAGGGTCTGGAGATCGCCGCCCGCAGCGGCGGTTCGACGGAGATCCAGGGCTCCTCGACCTATCAGTGGAGCAACGAGCAGCAACTCTGGTGGATCGACGGCAGGCCCGGCGATCACCTGGACCTCTGGGTGCCAATCAAGGAGAAGGGGCGCTACCGCGTCTTCGCCTACCTGACCAAGGCGATCGACTACGGCGTCGTCAAGCTCACCTTCAACGACCAGCCGGCGAAGCAACTCTTCGATCGCTTCAACGACGGCGTGGCGACCGATGAACTCGAGCTTGGCGTGTTCGATCTCCAGGCCGGCAAGAACCTGCTGCGGGTGGAGATGGTGGGCATGAATCCCAGCGAAGATGCTGTCCCGCGCCACATGTTCGGCTTGGATTGTCTGCGCTTGGAAGAAGCAGAGAAGTAGGGCCCAGCCGGGGCGTTAGGGCCTGGATACCTCTCGGCGCGGGCGGCTTGGCGCACTCCCTGCTCACTCCGGGGTAGAGAGCTGTTGGTTCGCAGGTGTTTCTGCTGCTGGGAGTTTCCAGGCGCAGCCGCACTCCGGGCAGATGGTGGCGCCGCCGCTCGGGTCAGCTTGCAAGCCGCGCAGATCGTAGCCGCAGTGCGGGCAGCGGTGGTGCTTGAGCAACGCCGGCTTGATGCTGCTGAAACGCTTCTTCTTGATACCGAACCAGACGATCCAGGGCAGCATGCAGAGGTAGAGAAGTCCCACCGACTTGGCCGTGAAGGCGTCACGGATGCCGCCGGTGATGGTCTCGTACGAGAAGAAGCAGACGACCAGGCAAGCGCCGCCGACTTGGCAGAAGAAGGCGATTCGCTCAACCGTCTGAAGTCCGACTCCGGGTTCCTGGGTGATGCGGCGCAGCGTCTCCGCCTCGATCACCTCGTGTTGCCGCAGCATTCGTAGCGCAATCGGATCGAGTTGTGTCACCTTGCGGCCGCGATCATCCTTGATGCGCCCGGCGTTCTTGCGGCGGGATGGCTCAGCCTTCGGCATCACTTCCCTCCGTTGCCGCTTTGACCTCGGGCAACCTCCAGGCGCAGCCGCACTCCGGGCAGACGGTCGCGCTGTCGTCGGCGTTGATGTCCAGGCCGCGCAAGTCGTAGCCGCAGTGCGGGCAGCGGCGATGCGCCAGCATGGCTTTGCCGATCTTCTGATGGCGGGAGTTGCGCAGTGAGATCCAGCTACCGGTCATGGCGCTGACGACGGCCAGGTAAGGGAGGAGATTGCGGGCGAACTTGCTCGCGGAGATGGTGCCGGCGTTGTAGCGCACGAGGCAGATGGTCACGGCGATGGCCAAGCAGAGCAGGCAGAGGAGCGCCATCCAGAACGAGAGCCGGGTGCCGCGATTCAAGCCGATCCCTACATCGTTGGCGAGGGCGCGCAGGTCGTCGGCGGGGATGTCACTGCGGCGACGGGTGAGGTGCATGATCACCGGATCGAGCTGCGTCACGCGCCGGCCTCGGGCGTCGACGATGAAGCCGGCTTGCTTGGCGTCCTTAGGCGAGGTCGCGGCCATACGTCGTCCTCGTAGCCAGCGTCTTCGGGAGCCAGCGGCATCAGACGCACTGGCGGCGCTCATCCCCCAATCGACGCGTCAAGCGCAGTAGCCGCCCCTCACGGCTCTCCCCGAGGGCAAAGCCACCGACCGGACTCGAACCGGTGACCTGCGGTTTACAAAACCGCTGCTCTACCAACTGAGCTACGGTGGCGTGGCGACTAGGATACGCCCGGGCGGGAGCCGGGGCAACGGACCGACGGGGACCGGGAAGGGGGGAGAAGCGTGGGTCCAGAACGACCACACACGGGGTACGGGCAGGTGGCTCGCTTCGACCTGGCGCCTGGCCTTCGTCACTCAATAGCTGTAGAACGGCAGGAGCGGCAGGATCATCGACAAGGCGATCAGGACGATGATCACCCACTCCAGCGTCTCCAGCCGACGGATGGAAGAGACATCCGACATCTTCTGATAGATGCTGTCGGCGGCGGCGAGTTTTCGCTGCACGCTCGCCTGCCAGGCCGGGACATCGAGCCGGCGAGCGATCAGGCGGTAGAGCTGGGCCAGGTATTGATTGCCCAGCAGCTTGATGGCGTTGTTGACGCCCTCGAACATGACGACGGCGTCTGTCTGGGCGCTGGCGAAGCGCTTGAGGGCGCGCTGCTCCCGATACGCCGGCCAGAACTTGCGCCGGGTGACGCGAGCGATCGTCTCATCGGCGTGATCGAGGATGGCGTCGAGTTTCTGGTCGAGGACGCGCATCTCGAGCAACTCCACGTTGGCGAATTGAAGCACGGCCAGCACATCCTCCGGCTTCGGGTCGATGAGGAAGGCGGCGTTCCAGTCGATGATGACCAGATCCTTCGGGCCGTAGGACAGGCGTCCTTCGATGGTCTGAGTGGTGAGCGCGTCGCAGAGCGGTCCGGTCTCCGCTTGCACGGTTCGTGCGATGGTGTGCCCATGCCGCTCCAGCAGCGTCTGGGGCGACTCGTCCGCCGGCCAGTTGGTCACGGCGTAGATCGCGAAGTCCTCCACGACATCGCGAAGGCGCGGCCGCTCCAAGGCCGGCCCGATGGTCTGCATGAGTGCTTCGGTGCGGCGGGTGGCGTCGGCGATGAGTTGCTCGTTGTCGTAGAGCAGCACGCCCAGGGCCGGGAACTGCTCGATGTCACCGGGCAGGGGCAGCCGATAGGTGAACAGCACTGCACCGAAGTCGTAGATCAGCACCTCCAGTCGTGGTTCGACGGTGGCAGCGCCGAGGTCGATCGGCTCGATGTCGAGGAGCAGGCGCAGCGGTGGCGGGGAGTAATCGAACCACATGGGCGAGGGGCGCCGACCCCGAACAGTCTGATACAGCGCCGCGTCACGGAGAAGGGCGCGCGCCTGCTCCAGGTCGATCTGGAAGGCGATGTCCAAGGCAAACAGGGCGAAGGCGCTTCCCTGCAGGTCGGCAGGCGAGGCGGGCCCGGGCTGGTCGGTCGGATTGGTCGATTCCATGGGTGCGTCCCTTGGTGTCTCAGCGGACAAGCGGTGAGGGGCTCCCGGCGCCTCGGCGCCAACCGGTCACCTCTCCGCAGCGCGGGTAGTATCGCAGATTCGCATCCCCGGCGGCGTGGTGGCGCGGCCTGGGGTATCCGGCGGCGGTACAATGGGGCCAACCCTGCTGTGGTTGTGAGGCTTGGCCTGTGACCCCACCGGAAGCACATCGGTACGATTTGGCGCTGGCCATGCAACGCCAGCCGGACGACACGACCTGCGGGCCGACCTGTCTGCACGCTGTCTACCGGTACTACGGTGAGGACATTGGCCTCTCGGAGGTCATCGCCTCCACGCGCACGCTGCAGGACGGGCAGGCCGGGCGGGGGACGCTGGCGGTGCTCCTGGGGACGCACGCCCTGGAGCGAGGCTATGCGGCGACGCTCTACACCTACAACCTGCACATGTTCGACCCCACCTGGTTCGGTGACAAGAGCCACAGCGCTTCGGCGGCACTCCTGGAGGAGAAGATGGCCGCGCAGGCCCGCGCCAAACGCGACGAGGTCCCCAGATACCATCTGGCCACGAAGGCGTACCTGGAGTTTCTCCATCTCGGCGGGCGCATCGAGTTTCGTGACCTGACGGCGCGGCTGCTCGGTGGCCTGATCCGAGGGGGGGCGCCCCGTGCTGACCGGTCTGAGCGCGACCTACCTGTACCGTTGCGCTCGCGAGTTCGGCCCCGACGACGATTACGATGATGTGCGCGGCGTTGCCACGGGGCACTTCGTGGTCCTGCATGGCTACGATCCGGCCCGCCGCCTGGTGACCGTCGCGGATCCGCTTGAGCCAAACCCGGCGTACGACTCGGGCAGCTACACCGTGGCCATGTCGCGGCTGGTGCCGGCGATCATGTTGGGAGTCCTGACGCACGATGCCAACTTACTGGTGATCGAGCCGCGGCAGGAACGTGAGCCTGCCTCGGAGGGCTGAGCGGGATTCGACGATGCCGCCGAGCGCGCCGGCGGTGACAGGCGCCCACCACCCGGATTGGGACGTGATTCGCGAGCTCTGCGATTCAACCGCGATTCGGAGGAGATGGATTGCCGGGGCTCTCCCCTGAGCAGGGCTGGCGCAGGTCGAAGTCGCTGAAATCCAGGTTGCCGCCGGAGATGACCGCGACGACGTTGCGTCCTTGGAATCGCGCCCGGTGCTGGGTGATGGCGGCGAGGGGGACCGCGCCCGAGGGCTCGGCGACCAACCGCGCCCGGGCGGCGATGGCGCGCGTCGCTTGCAGGATCGCCTCCTCTTCGACCAACAGCAGGTCGTCGACCAAGGTGCGAATCACCGGGAAGGTCAGCTCGCCCAGCGGTGTGCGCAGGCCGTCCGCAACCGTGTCGTAGCGGCTGGGCATCTCGATCCTGCCGCTCTTCAGGCTGCGGGCGGCGTCATCCGCCCAGGCGGGTTCGGCGGCGAGCACCTGCACCTGCGGGCGCAGCGACTTGATGGCGATCAGGATGCCGGAGAGCAAGCCGCCGCCGCCCACGGGGACGACGACGGTGTCGACCTCGTCGAGTTGTTCGAGAATCTCCAGGCCGACCGTGCCCTGCCCGGCCATGACCATGGGGTTGTTGTAGGGATGGATGAGCGTCGCCCCGGTCTGCTCCTGCACCTTGTCCGCGGTGGCTTGTCGTGACTCGGCGGTGGGTTCGCAGAGCACGGGCTCGATGCCGTAGGCCCGGACGGCGGCGAGCTTGTTCGGCCGCGAGTTGTGGGGCATGACGATGTGGGCGGGGATGCTACGGATCGAGGCGGCGCGGGAGAGGGCGGCGGCGTGGTTGCCGGAGGAGTGCGTCACCACGCCACGCTTGGCCTGCGCCTCGTCGAGGGCCAGGACGGCGTTGCAGGCGCCGCGCGCCTTGAAGACGCCGGCGTGCTGGAGGTTCTCGCACTTGAAATGCAGCGTGCAGCCGAGATCGTTCGAGAGGCTGGCGCTGGGCGCCAGCGGCGTGCGCAGGACGTGTGGCTGGATGCGCCGGCGGGCGGCACGCACATCCTCCAGAGAGACGGGGAGGTTGGCGAGGTCACTTGGCGTAGATCTGCTCATGGGCGCGATTCTAGCGAGGCCTTGGCCGCGGCGCGGTGGCGCTTGATGGCGACGGCGAGCAGGGTCACATCCGCGGGGTTCACCCCTTCCAGCCGACCCGCCTGGCCCAGGGTGCGCGGCTGGAAGCGCAGCAGCGCGTGCCGTGCCTCGGCGCGCAGGCCGGTGAGGCGCTCGTAATCGAGCGAGCCGGGGACGCGCCAGCTTTCCGCTTCGCGCTGGCGCTTGATCTGGGCCAGTTCCTTGACGAGATACCCTTCGTACTGTCGGTCAGCAAACGCGGTGAGCAGGGCCCGCTTCTGCAGCGAGCCGGCCCGATGCTCGTGGTTGAGCCCCAGGGCGCGGGCGGCATCTTCCACCTTGAATTCCGGGCGATGGATGAGCGAGCGCAGGGGTGTGCCGTCGATCGTGAGACCGTCAAGCTCGTCGGCGTAGCGCTGCAGCCACTGTTGTCGCTCACCGAAGCGCCGCCAGCGAGCCTCATCAATGAGACCGAGGTCGTGGGCCCAGGGTGTCAAGCGGTCGGCGGCGTTGTCGGCGCGCAAGAGCAAGCGATGCTCCGCCCGGCTGGTGAACATGCGGTACGGCTCGATCGGATTCTTCGTCGCCAGGTCGTCGAGCATGACGCCGATGTAGGCCTGGTCGCGCCCCAGGCGCACGGGCTCGAGGCCGCGGCTGAAGCGGACCGCGTTGAGCCCGGCGAGCAGGCCTTGGCCGGCCGCCTCTTCGTAGCCGCTGGTGCCGTTGATCTGGCCGGCGAGGAAGAAGCCGTCGATCTTCTTGGTCATGCACGTCGAGTCGATCTGATGCGTCTGCACCATGTCGTACTCGACGGCGTAGCCAAAGCGCCGGATCTCGGCTCGTTCGCAGCCTGGCAGGCGGCGAACCATCTCGCGCTGCACATCGGCGGGGAGGGAGGTGGAGATACCGTTGCAGTAGATCCAGTCGTCGCGGTGCGATTCGGGTTCGAGGAAGACATGGTGCTCGTGCCTGCCTTCGAAGCGCACGATCTTGTCTTCGATGGACGGGCAGTAGCGCGGGCCGACCGAGTCGATCTGGCCGCTGAAGATGGGGGCGCGATGCAGGTTGGCGCGGATGAGGTCGTGGATGGCGGGGTTGGTTTCCGTCATCCGGCATTCGACTTGGGGGAGGTGGGGGAAGCGGTTGTTGCCGGCGGTACCCGGCGCCGCGTCGAAGTCGTGGGGGTGGTCGCTGAAGGGCGTGGGGTCGGTATCGCCGTATTGCGGGGTGAGGCCCTCCCAGTCGATCGTGGGCCGACTCAGGCGGGGCGGGGTGCCGGTCTTGAGGCGACCGAGTTCGAAGCCGAGCTGCGCCAGGTTGGCGCTGATGCCGATGGCGGCGTCTTCGCCGTAACGGCCGCCCGGCGTCTGGTCGTCGCCGGTGTGCATGAGGCCGCGCATGAAGGTGCCGGTCGTGAGGACCACGGCCCGGGCGAGCAGTTCCTGCCGCTGGCCGGCGGGATCCTGCCAGAGGAGGCCCCGCACGGCGCCGTTGTCGACGAGAATCTCCTCGCAGGAGCCGGTGAGGATCTCGATCTCGGGCCGACCGGCGAGCAATTGCTGCACGGCTTCGGCGTAGGCGTGCTTGTCGCATTGGGCCCGCGGGCCACGGACGGCGGGGCCCTTGCTGGTGTTGAGGACGCGGAATTGGATGCCGGCCCGGTCGGTGGCGATCCCCATGAGGCCGCCCAGGGCGTCGATCTCGCGGACGATCTGCCCCTTGGCGAGGCCCCCGATGGCGGGATTGCAGGACATGACGCCGATCCTGGCGGGGTCGAGTGTCAGCAAGGCCACTCGCGCGCCGAGGTTGGCGGCCGCCCAGGCGGCTTCCGCGCCGGCGTGTCCGCCGCCGATGACCACGATGTCAGGTCCAGGCGTCTGCACGAGGCAAGGATAGCGGCGTCGGCGGGGCGATTCCCGCTGGCGCGGCGCTCAGTTGCGGGGTGGTCCGGAAGCGGACGAGAGCCCGATGACTATTGGATCTCGTCGGCCTGATCGAAGGGAGCGTCGCTGCGGACCGGCTTGCGGGTGTTCTCGATGTAGACGGTGGGGGAGTCGGCTTCGTCGAGGAGTTCATCGTCGTCCTCTAACTCGTCCTCCAACTCGTCCTCGTCCTCGTCCTCGTCTTCGTCTTCGTCTTCATCTTCGTCTTCGTCTTCGTCGAGGTACTCGTCGTCTTCGTCTTCGTCTTCGTCGTCTTCGTCGTCCTCGTCTTCGTCCTCGTCGTCGAAGAGGTCGTCATCGTCCCCGTCGTCCAAGTCCCAGTCGTCGTACTCATCATCGGAGTCGACCAGCGTCTCGGCGCCTTCCTCCTCTTCGGCGACGGCGACGCCTCCCTCGAACTCAAAGCTGGCGTCCTGTGCCTCCGTCTCTTGCGGTGCAAACAGGGTCCCATCACGCTCTTGTTCAGCAATCATTTGTTTCATCGCGTCCCATTCCTCCTGAGACATGACCACATCACGTGCCTGTGAGCCTTTGTACTCGCCAATAATGCCTGCCTGTCCCATCTGTTCGATGAGGCGGGAGGCGCGTGTATACCCGATGGACAGCGACCGCTGCAACATGGAGACCGAACCTCGACCTGACGCAATAACCAGTTCCACGGCTGTCTCGAACAGAGGGTCCTTCTCGTTGATTTTGCCGGTGAGCTCGAGATCGTCTTCCGGATGCTCCGCCGCAGCGCCGCTGCTCCTGATCTGGATGAGCTGCCGTTCGAAATTCTGGGTGGCGACGGTCTTGAGGAACTTGACCACGGTCCGGATCTCGGCGTCGTCGACCAGGGTGCCCTGGCAGCGGACCAGCTCGTGTGAGCGCGGCGAAAGATACAGCATGTCGCCCTGCCCGAGCAAGAGCTCCGCCCCCTTTTGATCCAGCACAATTCGCGAATCCATGCCCGAGGAGACCTTGAAGGCGACCCGGCAGGGCATGTTCGATTTGATCAGGCCCGTCACCACGTTCGCCTGGGGCCTCTGCGTGGCCAGGATCAGGTGAATGCCCACGGCTCGGGCCTTCTGGGCGATACGGACGATGACCGGTTCGACGTCCTTGTTGGTCATCATCAGGTCCGCGAGTTCATCGATGATGAAGACCATGTAGGGGAGCTTCAGGGGAATCCGCGCCTCCTGCTCCTCCGTCTGGGGATTCAGACGCTCCTTGAGCTCGTCCCAGCCCAGCTCGTTGTAGGCGGCGATGTCCCGGCAGCCGGCCTCTGCCAGCAGTTCGTACCGCTCGTCCATCTTGGTGACGGCCCACTCCAGAATGGCGGTGGCCCGGCCCATCTCCGTCACCACCGGGCACATGAGGTGGGGGATGTCGCGGAATTGGCTCATCTCCACCATCTTGGGGTCGACCAGCACCAGCTTCAGCTCGTCCGGCCTCTTGGTGAAGAGGAAGGACATGATGATGGAGTTCATGCAGACGCTCTTGCCCGACCCCGTGGTGCCGGCGATGAGCATGTGCGGCATCTTGGTCAGGTCCTGGGTGATCGGCGCTCCGGAGGCGTCCTTGCCCAGGAACATGGGCAGCTTCATCTTGGAGGCGTTGGTGCAGGCGAGCATCAACTCCTTGAGGCGGACCTTCTCCTTGTCGAGGTTGGGCACCTCGATCCCCACGGTCGTCTTGCCGGGGATGTTGGTGACGATGCGGATGTTGATCGCCCCCATGGATCGGGCGATGTCCGAGGAGACGGTGTTGATGTTGGCAACCTTGGTGCCGGGCGCCAGCTTGACCTCGTACATGGTGATGACCGGCCCGGAGTCGATGCCCACGACCTCGCCGTCGATGCCGTAGGTGACCAGGGCCTCTTCCAGCACCTGGGCCTGGTCGAGGACGAACTGCCGCTGCCTCTCGGTGAAGTTGCCCTCGGGCTCGACCAGCACGTCCAGCATGGGGAATTGGTACCCCGAGAGGTCCTGCTCGCCGCTGGACTGGCCGACGCCGGCGACGTTGGGCGGTTCCTTGGGCGCCTCGGCTTGGGCCGGGTCCGCCGCCGCAGCCCCCGCGTGCTTGATGGGCAGCTTGGCGATCTTCTCGCGGAGGGCCTTCCGATCGACTGCCGCCCGCGCTTCCTGGTCAAGCTCCGGTGCGGCCTCTTCCACCACGGCCTTGGCGGCCTGCGCCTTCTTCTTGCGACGAAGCTTGATGCCGTTCTTCTTGCCGGTGGGCTTGGCGTCCTCGACCTCGGCGTCCTCTTCTGTCATCGCGACGGCGGCGGCGGCGCCGGTTCGGATGGGCATGTGCTTGAGCCGGTCGTCGTCATCGAGGTCGTTGAGGCGGTGGCGGCGCTGGGAACGCTTCTCGGCAGCCTTGCGTCCGAGACGCCTGAGGAACCCCCAGGCGCCCTTGGCCAGGAGCTTGATGACGGGCCAGCCGACCCGGGGAATGTGGGCCAGGGCCCGATCGAAGGCGACGATGGCCCCGATCCAGGCGGCGGCGGCGATGGCGAAGCCCGCCCCGATGCCGCCGAAATGCCGGGCCAGATGGTGGGTGATGGTGATGCCCAGCAAGCCACCCCCGCCTTCGGGGAAGCTGGTGACGTTCGGGGCGATGAGGGCGTGGGTGCTGCCCAGGGCGATGGCCATGAGCAGGACGCCCAAGGCCCGCATGAAGGGATGGGTGACCGGTTTCTTGGAGGCGGTGGCCGCCAGGTAGGCGAAGAGCCCCGCCAGCAGCACGAAGACCCCCGAGCCGAGCATCTCCAGGCCGTAGTGGGCGATGAGAGCCCCGGCCCGCCCGCAGGCGTTGCCCAGATTCTCGTTCAGGGGCCAGACGGCCCGGCCGGGCGGGTCGGCGGCGTCGTAGGTCACGAAAGCCGTCGTCAGAAACACCAGCAAGGCCGCCAGGAACACCCATCCGAGGCGCTTCAGGATGGCGGGGTCGTTCAGTTCGGGTTGCTGGTTTCGATTGGCCATACGGGGGTGCCGTCTTCCTTCCAGGGCATTCTTGGCGCGCTACGACAGTCGGACTTTTGTATCGGCGGAGGCAGTCTACCCGCCGCAGAATCGCCCGCCCCAGCCGCCGCCGCCTCGCAGGCGGCCTCGGAGTAGGTGCCAGGAGCGAAACAAGCAGCGGCGTCCGCGGGCGAGCCGATACCTCTGAACGTGCCCTTCCTGTGCCTCGTCATTCTGCTCGGCCAGTTCCTTGGCGTCGGCCCGGGGCGGATCACGGAGCCCTACACCTTCATCGGTCTCGACGATCCGGACGAGGTCCTGCGAATCAGCGAAGACCGCCTGTTCGAGGGGCGTCTGGTGCTGCTCGGTCGATCCCGCCTGGAGGTCGAGGAGGCGGCGCTCACCGTCACCGGGACCCTGCTCATCGGCAACCAGGCGCAGCTCACGGTTCGGCAGGGAGCGCTGAAGCTGGACCAGCCGGGCCCTGGGCGCCACGAGATCATCTGCACCGACGAGGGGCGACTGAGACTCGAGGAGAGCACGCTGGGAGGCGAGGGGCAGCCGGTGGGCGTGACGCTCCTCGATCGGTCTGCAGCGGTGGTGCAGGGCGGAGCCGCGGCGGGGAGGCTCGAGTGGGAGGTCGCGGATGGGGCAAGCTTGTCGTTGGTGTCGTTCGGGCAGCCCGGGGAGGTGACGGTTCGAGGCGAGGCCGCCGCCCACCTGGAGCATTGCCCGGACGCCTGGATCTGGCTGACCGTTCCGGCCGGGGAGTCCGTCCGGCTCGCGGATGTACGGGGCGGGGACTTGGAACTGTGGCAGGGCCGGCTGCTGGGGGAGGCGGGAGCTGCCCTCGTGGATGTCACGCTTCGGCACTGCCCCCGGGTTCGCTTCGGTGTGGAGCTTCAGGACCAGGGCCGACTCGACCTCGATCAGTGCGACCTGGCGGCGCTGCGCCTGATCTTCTCCGCGAAGGCCGGCGAGCCGATTGTCGTGCGTGACTTGCGGGCCATCCACGACGCCGTCTGGGATCTCGACGCCGAAGGGTGGCGCCTGCACGCCGAGGGCAGCGGCATCGGCGCCTGGGAGGTCGTGGCGGCCGGCGACGCCGAGGTGCGCCTGTACTCGTCGCGAGACCTGCGGCGGCTGCAGGGGCGGGACGAGGGGACGCTGCTCGTCTTTGACTCCCGCTTGGAGGCGGTGGATGCGAGCTTGCTCGGAGAAGGACGCAGCACGCTGGGGCTGATCCGTTGCCGATTGGAAGGGTCGATGTCGCTGGCGGAGCACAGCCTCGCGACCTGGCATGACTGCGAGTTCGGCGAAAGGGCGAGTGTGACAGTTGGCGGCTTCGCCACCGGTGCAGCGCTTAACTACGGCGGTGAGATGCAGCCGCGCCTCTTCAAGGAAGGAGCGCTTCTGGAAGCCTCGCTCGCCGATATCGTGGCGGAGGCCGGCCAGACGGTGGAGGTGGCGGGCTGGGCCCGCTTGCACACCGCCGCCGCTGAGAGCCCCGTCGCCGCCGATCTCCTTCTCCAGTATCGACCAATGGGACCTGATCAGGCCTGGCGGGAAATCACCCTCTTGGGTGAGACCCGCTTCGGTGTCCTGGGGCGCTGGGAGACGGGAAGCATGCGGCCGGGCGACTACCGTCTGCGTCTCACCACGCGCACCGCGCGGGTTGGGGCGCTCGCGGTACAGGCGCGCGTTCGTCTGGAGGCGCCCAGGGCGGCGGGCACACCGGCTGCGCCGATGCCTTAGAATGTCGGCATGGCCAAGGAAACAAACACCAAGTCCAAGATGGAAGTTGTGGAGCCGCTGGGCAAGCGCGTGCTCATCCGCAAGGACGAAGACAAGAAGCAGACCAAGTCCGGCATCCATCTCCCGGACAAGATTGAGATTCCCACCCTCACGGGCCGGGTTGTTTCCATCAGCCTCCACGTCGAGTCCGATGTGGACTACCCCATCAACCAATACGATCGAGTGCTCTTCAACCCCAAGCAGGCCATTCCCGTTGACTTTGAGGGGGACAACCGGCTCTTCGTCGTTCCGGTTGAAGATGTCGTGGCCGTGTTCCGACGTGAAGTCTGAGCGGCGCGGCGCCCGCCTCTCTGTCCGGCCGTATTCTCTTTCATTGTTGGCTTCGCCCTGAGGCGAGTCGGCTGATGGAGCTTTCCACTTTGCGGAGAAGTCTTGACGCTTCCAGATCCGTATCCGATTGAACCGTTGGGCGCTTTCCGCGCCACGCTGACCCCGCCCGGCTCCAAGAGCCTGACCAACCGAGCGCTGCTGCTGGCGGCGCTCGCGGACGGCGAATCGACCATCACCAACGCGTTGGTGGCGGACGACACACGCCGCATGCTCGAAGCGCTCGCGGAACTGGGTGTTCAACAGCGCTGCGCCGAAGAGGTCTGTCATCTGCAGGGCGGCGCGGGCACCTTGCCGGGCGGCGGGGAGTTGTCGCTGGGCAATGCCGGCACCGCCACCCGCTTCCTGACCGCGGCGGCCTGTTTCGCGGGCGCTCCGGTCGGGATCGACGGCGACGCTCGCATGCGCCTGCGCCCGATCGGCGAACTGGTCGATCAACTGCGCCAGCTTGGCGCCAAGATCCAGTACCTGGGCAGCCAGGGCTGTCCGCCCCTGCGGATCGAGCCCACGGGCGTGCCCCTGCGCGGCGGCTCTTTGACCATTCCCACGACGCTTTCCAGCCAGTTCATCTCGGCGCTGCTCATGATCGGGCCGCTCTGCGACCAGGGGCTGACGCTCAACCTGACCGGCCCCGTCACCTCGGCCAGTTACATCAACATGACCGTCAGGTTGATGCGGCGATTCGGGGCCGAGGTGCAAGTGGATCGGGACGGGCGGCACTTTCGCATCTCGCCGGGCGCTTACGCCGCCTGCGACTACCTGGTGGAGCCGGATGCCAGCGGCGCCACCTACTTTCTCGCCGCCGCCGCCATCACCCCCGGGGCGAGCTGCACCATCGAAGGGCTGGGCAAGGACAGCGCCCAAGGCGATGTGGCTTTTGCCGACGCCCTGGCGCGGATGGGGGCGGGCCTCGCCTTTGGACAGGACTTCCTGGCGGTGACGGGGCCCAAGGAGCCGCTGCGGGGCATTGACATCGACATGTCACTCATGCCCGACGCCGCCCTGACCCTGGCAGTGGTCGCCGCCTGCGCCGAGGGAACGACCCTGCTCCGCGGGCTGCGCACGCTGCGGGTGAAGGAGACGGATCGACTCACCGCCCTGCAGACGGAACTGAGCAAGCTGGGCGTGGCGGCGACGATCGAGGAAGACGGGGCGGATGAGCTGCTGCGGATCGATCCGGCGGGGGCCTCCGCCCTGACCTTGCAGCGCGGCGAGACGGCCGACACCGTCCGGCCGGTCGTCATCGACACCTACGAGGATCATCGCATGGCCATGAGCTTCGCGGTGCTGGGTCTGCGGCGGCCGGGGATTCGCATCGCCGACCCCGCCTGCGTGAACAAGACCTATCCGGCGTTCTGGGCGCACCTGGAGAGGTTGCGTCAGGCGGCAGTGTGAGCGCCGGTTGGCCTTTTGGACCCATCCTGGCGATACTGGCTCGACTATGCAGGCTTTCTGGCAACTCGCCCGTTACATGCTGCGCTATCGCCGGATCATGCTCCTGGCGTTGGGGGGCGGCGTTCCTCTCCGCGGTCACCTTCGGGGCGGGGTTGCTCGCCATGCAGCCCGTCATCAGCGCCCTCATTGACCCGGAGGGGCCCGCGCTGCGCGAATTCGTCCAGCGGGCCGACGCTCGGGTGTACGGCATCCTCCCGGATGGGCTGATCGCCGTCCTGCCCACCGACCGCTTCGAGGGGGTGGTGCTCACCTTCGCCACCATCGTCGTGCTGACGATCTTCGGGGCCGCGGTCAACTTCCTGCACGCCTACTGGTCGATGACCGTGGCTATTCGGGCGGTAGTCAATATTCGCCGGGCCGCCTACGACCGGCTGATCCGCCTGCCCATGCGGGAGATTCTCAGCTCGCGGACCACCGACGCCATCAGCCGCGTCGTGCGCGACACGAACATGCTGCGGCGCGGCTTCACAGCCCTCTTGAGCAAGGCCATCGCCCAGATCACCAAGGGGGCGGCGGGGCTGGCCGTCGCCATCATCGTGGAATGGCGCATCACCCTGATCACGCTGGTCATCGCGCCGCTGGTGGCGGTGGTGATTCGCAAGTTCGGCAAGGTCATTCGCCGTTCCGCCAACCGGGCCCTGGCCCAGTCGGCCCGGCTGCTGGGGGCGCTCACCGAGTCCATCCAGGGCATTCGCGTCGTCAAGGTGCACGGCGGCGAGTGGTACGAGCGCGGCCGATTCAATCGCATCAACCGCGAGGTGATGAAAGCCGAGTTCACCATGCGTACCGCCCGGGCGGCCAGCTCGCCGGTCGTGGAGGCCCTGAGCACCATCGTGCTCTGCGTGCTCGCCACCATTGCCTGCCGCTACGTGCTGCTGGGACAACTCGACCCCGACAAACTGATCGTGTCGCTGACGGCCCTGGGGCTGGCGGCGGCGACGATCAAGCCCATTACCAACATCATGAACGACCTGCAGGAGAGCGCCGGGGCGGCCGAGCGCATCCTCACGGTGATGGAAATGCCCACGGAGGACCTGCGCACCCGCGATCTTCCCAGCCTGCCCCGGCACCACCAGTCGATCGAGTTCCGCGAGGTGACCTTCCGCTATCCGGAAGGCGAGCGCGACGCGGTGGTCGAGGCGAGCCTGGCCGTGAAAGCGTGGGAGACCGTGGCCTTCGTCGGGCCCAACGGCTCGGGGAAGACGACGCTGCTCAGCCTGGTGCCGAGGCTCTTCGATCCGCGCGAAGGCTACATCCTGATCGACGGCAAGCCGATCGAGAAGTACAACATTCGCAGCCTGCGTCGGCAGATCGGCGTCGTCACCCAGGACACCATCCTCTTCGACGACACCATCGCCAGCAACATCGCCTACGGCTCGCCCGGGGCGACACGCGCGCAGATCCTGGAGGCTTCGAAACAGGCCTTCGCCCACGATTTCGTCATGGAGAAGCCCGGCGGCTACGACGCGGAGATCGGCGAGCGCGGCGTCTCCCTTTCCGGCGGCCAGCGGCAACGACTCGCCATTGCCCGGGCCATTCTGCGCGACCCGGCGATCCTCATCCTCGACGAAGCCACCAGCATGGTCGACGCCAAGAGCGAAGAGGACATCAACAACGCTCTTCGCAGCTTCTGCGCCGACCGCACGACGCTGCTCATCGCCCATCGCTTGAGCACCGTGTTGCAGGCGGATCGGATCGTGGTGATGGACGAGGGCCGCGTCGTTGACATCGGCAAGCACGAGGAATTGCTCGACCGCTGCCAGGTGTACCAGCAGATCTGCCGCACGCAGCTCACGCTCGACACGACGGCGAGTTAACGCGGATTGACATCAGAGGTAGCGTGCGTGCCATTCCACGAGCCGCGACGGTGACGGGAAAAAATAGGGACAGTTCCCATTTAGTGGAAAATGGGAACTGTCCCTAATTTTTAAATGGGAGCTGTCCCTATTTTTTCGCGCTGCAACTATTCTTCGGGTACGAAGACCACACGAAATCCCATCGAGGCGACCTGGTAGCCGGGGGCGAAGCCGTTGCGCTCGGCGGAGCGCAGGCGGGCGGCCCCGTCGTTCCAGGAGCCGCCGCGGGCTACGCGCAGGCGGCCGTTGCGCGGCCCCGTCGGATCTTCGCTGGGGGAGTTCTGGTAGTAGTCCTCGCCGTACCAGTCGCTGCACCATTCCATGAGGTTGCCGTGCATGTCGGCCAGGCCCCAGGCGTTGATCGGTCGGGCGCGTTCCATTCGACGGATCTCGGCATCGACTTCGCGGATGTAGGCTTCGATTTCGGCGGGGTCGTACTCATTCTTGCCGTACTTCTCCGCCTCGCGCGTCGCCTCCAGGTCCTGCTCGGCCATGGCGCGCTGCTCGAGCAGGAAAGCGATGCGGTGGAAGGGGGAGTAGATGCCCGCGGGTGTGGGATTCTCGAGGTAGGGCCCCGCCTCGCTCTTGCCGTAGGGATAGCTGCCGTCGTAGTTGGCCTGCTCGGTCGAGAGGGTGTAGCCGGTGGAGAAGGGCGTCGTGGTGCCGGCCCGGCAGGCGTACTCCCACTCCGCCTCGGTGGGCAGGCGGTAGCGGACGCCTTCGCTGAGGCTGAGCATCTCGCAGAAGGAGACCGCATCGAACCAGGTGACGGAATCGACGGGCATGTCGTCGCCGTCGTAGGCGCTCGGATTCGTGCGCCAGCCCTTGACGGCTGCCCAGTGGGCCTGCGTCACTTCGGTGCTGAGCATGTAGAAGCCGCGCGTGAGGGTGACTTCGTGTGGCTGTTCGTCTTCGTCGCGTTCATCCTCGTAGCGGGGGCTGCCCATGGTGAAGGTGCCGGGCGGGATGTAGACGAACTCCATGCCGACGGAGTTGATGTACAGCGCTCCGGGCATGATGCCTTCGTCAGCGCCGAATTCATACTCCTCGAACGACCGCTCCAGATCCTCAGCCGGGATGTCGAAGGGGTTGTTCTCCCAGTCCGGGGTGATCTCGATCTCCTCCACGGGTTTGCCGGGATCGCTGGTGATCTTGTCGCCATTGTCGATGAGCACCCAACTCTCATCGCCGCCTGACTCCTTCCCATCCTCCGAGCCCTTGGCGTCCCCTGACTCCGCCCAGGGATCTTCCCAGGGATCCTCCCAGGGGTCCGGCTCGACCGGGTCCGACTTGTACATGGCCCAGGGTATGTCGATGAAGTCCTGCTCCACGAAGGTGAGGCCGACGGCCAGCGCGATCGCCGCGCAGAACAGCAGGAGCACGCTGCGGACCAGGAACGTCTTGATCGGCGAGCGCTTCTTCAGCTTCTTGGGGCGCGGCGGGGTCGGCCGGGGTGCAGGCTCGGGCTGGGCCTGTCGTCGCGGCGGCGGTGGGGGTGGCGCTTGCTGGCGCCGCGGAGGAGGCGGAGGGACATGTGGGGGTTGTGGGGGTTGTGGGGGTGCGGTCGGCGTGGGGGGCGACCAGGCGCTGGGCCAACTCCATCGCCGACCTTGGGCGCGCTGCCCCGTCCTTGGCCAGGGCTGCCAGCAGCACCGCGTTGACGTGCGGGGGGGCGGCCTTGATGGGCATGACCGGCTTGTGGCGAATCTGCTCGGGGATGTCTCCCGTCGTGAACGGCGGCGAACCGGTCAGGGCTTCGTACAGCGTCGCCGCGAAGGAGTAGATGTCGTTGGCCTTGTGGTTCTCCCCCAGCAGTTGTTGCGGGCTCATATAGGGCAGCGTGCCGGATGAGTCCTGGCCGGTCACGCGGGTCATCGTGTCGCGGGCTTCCCGGGCGATGCCAAAGTCCATGAGGCAGGCCCGGTCCTGCGTGTCGATGATGATGTTCGAGGGCTTGATGTCGCGATGCAGGACGCCCTGGGCATGCGCGTAGTCCAGCGCCTCCGCGATCTGCAGCGCCCAGCCACCGACGCGCGGCGGGGGGGAGTCCTTCGAGCGCCTCGGCCAGCAGGTCGTCGAGCGTCTGCCCTTGCACGTACTGCATGACGAGGAAGGCGGCATCGCCGTGCTGCGGGTCGACTTCGAAGTTGTGCAGGCGGACGATGTTGGGATGGGTCAGATCCAGGCAGGTCGCGGCTTCCTTCTTGAGCTTGGCGATGGCCCGGGCGTTGCGGGCGAGGACGGCGGGGAGCAGCTTGACCGCCACCTCACGATGGTCCAGTCGGGTGTCGGCGGCGAGGTAGACGATCCCCATGCCCCCCGCGCCCAAGGATGCGCAGGAGCTTGTAGCGCTCGCACAGCACATCGCCGGGCTCGAAAGCCACCAAGGTGTGATCGAATTCATCCGGAGCTCTGCCAGCCATGGTCAAACCGCCTACTTGCGTCAATCATCGCCAATTATGACCCATGAGGGTGGCAAGACTGCCCAAGAACGAGGCGAATTCTCTGGGCCGGTCCGGGAATCACGGCTCCAAGACGACGCGAAAGCCCATGCTCATGAACTTGTGGCCGGGCGAGGCGCCGAAGCGGTGGGCGGAGCGGCAGTATTGCGGGTGGGCGACGTAGTTGCCGCCGCGCATGGCGCGCATGCGGCCGGTGGCGGGGCCGGTCGGATCAACCTTGGGCGACTTGGCGTAGTACCGCTGGTCGTACCAGTCGGCGACCCATTCCTGGACGTTGCCGTGCATGCCGATGATGCCCCAGGCGTTGGGCTCCATGCCGTCGGCGGCGACGGGGCGGGCCCGGTAGATGCCGCGCTCGCCCTCGCCGTAGACGACCTTGGCGTTGAAGTTGACCTGGTCAGCGCTGATGGTCTCACCGAAGGAGAAAGGTGTGGTCGTGCCGGCCCGGCAGGCGTACTCCCACTCCGCTTCCGTGGGCAGGCGGTAGGTGCGGCCTTCGCGCTCGCTCAGCTTCTCGCAGAAGGCGACGGCATCAGCCCAGGAGACGTTCTGCACCGGCGTGCGCTTGCCGGGAAACTTGCTGGGATTCGTGCCCATCACCTCTTCGTAGTGACTTTGCATGACCTCGCTGAGGCCCATGTAGAAGGGCGTGCTCAGCGTGACCTCGTGCGGCGTCTCGAACTCGGTCCGCCCGACTTCCTCGAGGGGCGAGCCCATGAGGAAGGTGCCGGCGGGGCAGAGGACGAACTCCATGCCGATGCTGTTGGTGAAGGTGGGCAGGTCGGGCGAATCCTCGGTTTCCGCGTCGGCGGCTGTCACCGCCTCGGTCTCCAGGTCAGCCGGACTGGCCCCGTCCTCCTCGACCACGGCGGCGGGAGGCGGTGCAACGGCGGCGGTCGAAGCGGGGGGCGGGGCCGACTCGTCGGCAGGGGGGGCGCACCCGACCAGGGCGAGAAGCGTGAGCAGGGACAGCAGGCGCGGGATCATCATGGGGGCGTCTCCGTGGGGCCGTGCCAATCATACGCAGAATCAGCCCCCTCGCCCGGCAGCTCGATCTTGCCGGTTGGCCACCGATTGAGGTGAGGGCGGCCTGCGACTACCCTGGAAGCCGCCCGCTGCGGTCGGTGTCTCTCACGCTAACGGGATTTTGCATGCACGATTTCGATTCGCCAGTCGAGCTTGCCGTCAACACGAATCGGCTCTTCATGGAAGGGCTGAACTGCATGCTCGATCTGCGGTTGTGCAATCGCAGCCAGGAGGATCGCTTCACCATTCAGGCAACCTTGCGCTCGCGCCTGCTCGGCCTGAGCGAGGGGATCGCGGTCGGCCTGCTGCCCGGGCAGGAACGGCAGAAGGCTGTCGAGTTCTTCCTGCCGACCGGCGGGCCGGACAGCCCTGGGTCCGCGGGCGATGTGCGGTTTCTCGTGGACCTGGCGATCGACGCCGGCGACGAGGGCCAGCACCAGTTCCAAGGTGAGTTCGTCCTGCACGTCCTCAAGCACTCCGAGAGCCGTCGCGAGATCAACGTCAACATCGGCAAGGTGATCGAGCAGCACGGCGACAGCGCCGGCATGGGCGCGATCAACGAGATCGACATGTCCAAGCTGGTGCAGGTGCCCGAGCAGACCAGCGTCAACGATCTGATCGCCCTGAAGCGCCCGCCGCGTTTCGTCCCGATCGAGCTGCACTACGAAGGGCACGTCGGGCCGAAGTTCCGCATCGCCCAGCGGGCCGGGGAACACCTGGCGAAGTGCTCGCTGTCGGTTGAGGGAAGCGAGGCGCACACGTTGGTCGTGGCGGGGGCGGGAGCGACGCTCGGCTGCGGCCGCGACCAGACGGACATCGTCACCTGGGTCATGCCGCGCAGCAAGGAAGCGGACATGCGGACGCGCCACATCTCGCGCCGCCACTGCGAGGTTCGCCTGACCGAGGCGGGGCCGATCGTGGCCTTGCTCTCACGGGTGAACGCAGCGCACCTGGACGATGCGATTGTGACGGCGAGGGGGCAGGCGATTCCCCGTGATCGCCAGGTGGCGCTGCGCCTGCCCGGCGAGTTGGTGCTGACGCTGGCGACGCTGCCGCATCAGCGTGTATCCGCGGAAAGGCAAGCGGCGCTGCTGGCGGAGGCGACTCCGGAAGTGCGCCAGCGGTGGGAATGGGGCGAGCGCCTGGGCGTGGGCGGGGTGCGGATTGAGCGGCGGGATTGCCTGGGGGCGCGTGAGTCGTACGTCGCGGTCTTCACCGCCGTCGCCATCGGCACCGCCACACCGATCGGATCCGCAGCCGGCGGCAGGGGGGTGCTTCTCAGCGTGCCGCACCTGGCCTTCCTTTGCGTGGGCGAAGCAGCCGGATGTCAGGCCGGCGACTTAAGTGGCGACACGGAGGCGGCGCCGCTACGGGTAGGTGATCATCTCTTCTGTCGAGACACCAGCTTCGTCGTGGGCCCACCCGAGCAACTTCTGGACTGCTAGGCGGGGCGTCAGGGATTCTCGGCGGGACGCACCACGCGGAAGCCGTATTGATCGCCATCAATGTCGCCGGGCTTGGCGCCTTGGCGGGCGGCGGAGCGGCAGGAGATCTCGAACTGGCTCCAGGCCCCGCCGCGGACGACGCGCATCGCTCCCCGCGTCGGGCCGGTGGGATCGGTGACCGGGGCGCTGGTGTAGTCTTCGCCGTCGTAGAGATCCTGGCACCACTCCCAGACGTTGCCGTGCATGTCGTAGAGGCCCCAGGCATTGGGTCGGCGCTCGCCGACGACGCGCGTCTGCCGGGTGATCGGGGTGTCGCTGTTGTCGCTGCCGCCGGCGTGGGCCCAGTTGGCGACCTCGAGGCTCAGCGAGTCGCCGCAACTGAACGCCGAGGTGCTGCCGGCTCGGCAGGCGTATTCCCACTCGGCTTCCGTGGGAAGCCGGTAGCCGTCGCCCGTGAGTAGTTGCACGCTGGCCCAGGAGATGGAGCCGTTCCGTTCGCTGACGTTACTCAGCCGGTAGCAGGGCTCGAATCCCTCGCGGCGGCTGAGTTCGTTGCAGAAGCGCACGGCGTCGTACCAGGACACCCGATCGGCAGGCAGGTTCGCTTCTTGGCGGCCGTCGTTCGTCGCGCCGGATCGGCCCATGATGGCTTCGTATTGCCCGCGCGTGACCTCGGTGGACTGCATCCAGAGGGCGCGGGTCAGGATGGCGCGGTGCCGAGTCTCGCCGGAGCGATCGCTGCCCATGCTAAAGCCGGCCGGTCCCGTGGCCGGCACGTAGACGAACTGCAGACCAAGTCTGCTGGTGTACGGATCGCCGGGGCCCTGCTGAAAGAGCCCATCAACTTGGATCTTCAGGGCTGTCGCCGTCGCATCGTCCGGCCGCAGCGCCAGCAGCTTGGTAACCGCCTCTCGCGCTTCCTGGCGAGTCTCCCGATTCAGTCGGGCCCGAGTCCAGGAGTCGTACAGCACGGCCTGGCTCGTCTCGACATCCAGGAAACCATCGGCTCGGCTCAGCGCCTGCTCCGCCTGCTCGAAGTCGCCCTCGCGGACGGCTTGCACGGCGAGGGCGAGCAGGCTGTCGAGCGCCTCATCATGGCTGGCGCGGGCCTCACGGAGCTTGCGCTCCGCGCGCTGGCAGTAGTCGCCGACATCGTCGTAGGCGCCGTCGCGATCGGCCCGGTCGGCGTCGAGCCGGTCCTCCGCCGCCTGGCTCCGCAGGCGCAGCACGGTGGGGTCGTCGTCGAACCAGGCGCCTCCGGGCGGCGTGAGTTCGATGCGAAGGGCGTCGTACGCCGTCGTCGTACGCTGGGCGTCACGGGCGGCGGACTGGTGCTTGTGCAGGCAGTCCTGCAGCGTCGCCGTCGCTCTGCTGTAATTCGTATCCGCCTTGGCGAAGTCGCCGGCGCCGAAGCAGTCATCCGCAAGTTCGCCGCGGTCCAGGGCGTCCTCCGCTTCGGCGCGAACCTCGTCGTACCAGATGGCCGGGATCTCGGCGTCCAGGCTGAGGGCCCGGAAGGCAGCGCCCGACTCGCCGGCCCGCAGCGCCTCCTCACTCACTTGTACCGCGGCGTCGAGAGAGGCAGCGGCGGTGTCCAGTTGCTCACGCCCGGCTTGTGGATCGCCCTCGCCGTCGATCATCTCCCGGGCGGCCGCCAGATCGGCCTCGGCTTGCCCCACGGCGTCTCTGACATGGGCGTTGTCGGCAGCGGCAACGGCGGCCAAGCGCTGCGTGAGATCGGGAAGTCTCGCTTCGTTCGCCCGGCGCAGCGCCACGAGCTCGGCTGATTCTTCCGCCTCCCCGGGGCCCGGCTGCTGAGTGCCGGGGACGTCCTGCAGGTCTGCGATCGTTTGCGTCGGGTCGTCGGCAGGAGGTGACTCGTGACTGCCCGTGCCGTCGTCTTCGCCGGCGGTCGCTCCGGTCCTCGTCCCTTCGCGGGCCTCCGTGCCAGCCGTCTTGGTCTCGGTGCGCAGCGAGGGAGGGTCGGAACGCTGCCCGAGGTTCTCCTCGCCCCTGCCCGCCAGCAAATCGTGCGGTTCGGTGGCGGCGGGCGTCGATTTCGGGTCGCCAAGCCAGAGGCTGCTGAGAAGCGGTACGGCGATGACGGCGGTGACCACCAGCAGGGCCACGACGGCGGCGGCGGTGAGCATCGTCGCCACCCGCCCGCCCGCGTTCGCCTTGGCTTGTCCAGGCAGGGCGTCGAGCGCTTCCTTGGCGGTTTGGAAACGATCCTCCGCCCGTTGCTGCAGGCAGCGATCGATCCAGGCATCCCAGGCAGCGAGTTTCGGATTCATGTGCCCCGGCATGCGAGCAATACCTTCCGGCATGCGCCCGGTCAGCATGCGGTAGGCGAGCAGGCCTACGGCGTAGAGGTCGGCCCGGTGATCAACCTCGCCGCCCAGCGTCTTCTGCTCGGGCGACATGCAGGACCAGGTGCCGATGAGCGCCTGGGTGCTGGAGCCCGCCTCGGTGTCGGCTTCGCGCAGGGTGCGGTTGAAGGAATCCGGATCGCGGTCGTCGCCAAGCGGGGCGGTGGCGAAGCTGACGGTCTGGCTGATGCTGGTGTGGATGCGCTGCCGGAAGGCCGCGTCGCCCACGATTCGCACCAGGCCGAAGTCAGCGATCTTAACGCTGGCGTTTCCCGTGCTGCAATCCATCAGGATGTTGCTGGGCTTCAGGTCACGATGGATCAGTCCCTGCTTGTGGGCGTGGGCGAGTCCCTGCAAGAGCTGCCGCGTCAGCCGCGTCACCTCCGCCGCGGGCAGCGAACCGTCGCGCCCATCAAGGTAGCGCTCCAGATCCATGGTGCCGCGTTCGTCACCGATGAAGGGCATGACGATGTAGGGACAGCCGGCCTCGTCGATGTCGAAGTGCTCAGCCTTGAGGATGTTGGGGTGGCTGAGTTCGAGCTGGACCTGGGCTTCACGGCGGAAGCGGTGCTGGAGCGCCTCGTCGCTGTCGGCGAGAAGCACCTTGACGGCGCGTCGAATTGCCAGATCACGCTGTTCACACAGATAGACCGCGCCCATGCCTCCGCGGCCGAGACGGCGGAGGATGCGATATCGTCCGATCTGCTCGGCGCCGGGCAGCGGCGAACTGCTTCCCGAGCGCGGGGATTCCGACATGGCCGGACTCGTCCTTTGCTGATCTGCGGGCATCCAGAAGGGCTGGCGGTCACGCCTGCTCTGTATTCTGACCCGGCTCGAGGGTGGGGGCAAGCAGTCGTCGCCATCCCCGCTCCGATTGCCCTGTTATCGGAGGCCGACTCGGCACCACTTGCCCGCCTTCACGTCCGAGATGCGCCCTGGCCGCGGCCTACCGGTAGGATAGGTCGGCCCCGTTGGTGTCTCAGCGGCGGTCATCTTCCTACCGGAGATCCCCCATGACCCGTGCCCTTTCCGCGTTGACGCTTCCTTGCGCCATTCTGGTCCTCTCCGCCTGCACGCCCGCGCCCTCGCCCAACGAGGTCGATGAGCGACTCGTGGGCAACGTCATGATGCATGCGGAGTTACCGGAGAACCTGCGGGCGCTTTGCCTGCCGGGCGGTCGCCTGAGCGGTTCGGAGAACGGCGCGGTGGCTGAGCAACTCGTCGCGGACGCCTGCCTGAGATACGGCCTAAAGAACGTGCACTTTGAGCCCTTCGCCATGACCACCTGGCAGGACCGCGAGACGGTGGTGACGCTGCTGGGTCCGGAGCCGATCGTGCTGGAGGGGGCGATTTCGCTGGGCAACTGCCAGAGCACGCCGCCCGAGGGCGTCACCGCCGAACTCGTCGCCGTGGCCGACGGCAGTGAAGAAGCCTTCGCGGAAGCGGGGGAAGCGCTGCGGGGTAAGCTTGCCTTAGTCAAGGAAGGTGGACGGCATCGCGGCGGCAAGATGCGCAGCTCGCTGGAGTACGGCGGCGCGGGTCTGGTACAGATCTCCCACCTGGCTGACCAGGCGCGGGTCGGGTCGTGTCACTCCGAGGCGCGACCGGAGCCGGGTGTCGTGGTGACCGGCGAGGAGGGGGCCTTGCTCTTGGAGCGCCTCGACGCCGGCGAGACCGTCAAGCTCAACATCAAGATCGACGCCGACATCTGGGAGGCCAATCCGCGCAACGTCATCGCCGAGATCCCCGGCTCGGGGCCGCTCGCCGAGGAACTGATCCTGGTCACCGCTCACCTCGACAGTTGGCATCTGGCGGAAGGGGCGATTGACAACGGCAACGGCTCGGCCTGCATCCTGGAGGTCGCCCGCGCCCTGGCGCAAGCCGACTGGCAACCGGCCCGCACCGTACGCTTCATCTGGTTCATGGGCGAGGAGCACGGCCTGCACGGCAGCCGCGCCTACGTCCAGGATCACCTCGACGAGATGGACAACATCGTGGCGGTGCTCAACGTCGACATGCCGGGCAATCCCGATCGGTTCGGCACCTTCAAACACCCGGAGATCATTCCCTTCCTGCAGGGAATCGCTGAGGACCTGGTGGGTTTTCAGGTGAAGCAGGATGTGGCCGAAGCCTCCTGGACCGCCAGCGATCATACGGCCTTCATGCGGCAGGGCGTCTGCGCCATCGGACTCTGGGGTGATCTCGGCGAGGGCGTGAAGTTCTATCACTCCAAGGGCGACACCTACGAGGTCGTGGATCTGGAAGCGACCCTCGAGGCGGCGGCGGCGATGTCCGTCGTGGTGCGCCGCCTGGCCGACGTCCCCGAACGGCCCAGCGTTCGTCTGGAGCCGGAGGCTGGCGACGAGCATTAATTCGGCTCCCCCGCGCCCCGCTCGTAGCGCGTACAATCCTGCCGACCGAGTGAACCGAATCGCACGCAACGCAGGAAGCGCGGCCAGCACATGAACGTCTCCACCTTCTTCGACCACTGGGGCATCACCGAGAATCCGTTTCGCGCCGAGGAGGCGAGGCACGACGCCGTCTTCGCTCGTCTGGGCAGCGGGCCGGCGGCCCATCCCGATTTCGAGAAGATCAGCGGCGAGTTCGAGCAGCCGGCGACCTCGATCGTCTTCGGTGAGAAAGGCAGCGGCAAGACCGCCATTCGCCTGCGCATCGAAGAGGAGCTGGAGGCCTTCAACGCCGGCAAGCAGAACGAGCGCTGCTTCTTCATCGCCTACGACGATCTGAATCCCATCCTGGATCGGTTTCACCGGGCGGTGCGCGGCGCTGACCCCTCGCGCTCGCTGGCCCAGTTTCGGCTGGTCGATCACATGGACGCCATCCTGCACCTCGGCGTCAGCACCCTGGTGGAGGGGCTGCTCAGCGACTCGCCCTCGGGCCTGGACCTGGGCCCGACGCCGGGGCGGACCGTACGTAAAGGGCCGCCGGAGTTTCGCCGCGATCTCCTGCTGCTCCAGTCCTGCTACGACAAGGCGGAGAGGGCCCACCAGTGGACGGGGCGGCTCGCGCGCCTGGCCCGGCGCCAGCGGTTCTTCGGCCCGCGCTTCTTCCAGGGCAGCAGCATCGTCCTCATCGTCGCCGCCGCGGCGCTCGCCATCTACTGGTCCATCGCCAAGCAGGGCGGTGAGGTACCGGCCGGTCCGGTCTGGCCCTGGCTGGCCGGTGGGATCGTGGCGGGCGTGCTGGGCATCGGGGCCCTCGTCAAGTGGCTGCGTTCCTGGTGGCGGGTGCGCCACCTCGCCGGGCAACTCACCGCCCAGATCCGCGTCATCGATCGAGAAGGCGATTCCTTTTACCGCTCGCTGGTGGCGCTGCGGCCGACCGATCTCCTTGGCGTCAGCCTGCCCACCAGCGACAGCGATGATGTGCGCTACGAAATGCTCAGTCGCCTCAAGCGCGTACTGGGCACGTTCGGCTACGGCAGCATCCTGGTCATCATCGATCGCGTCGACGAACCGACCCTGGTGAACGGCGACGTTCGGCGCATGAAGTCGCTCACCTGGCCGCTCATGAACAGCAAGTTCCTGCAGCAGGATCGGTTGGGGCTCAAACTGCTGCTTCCCCTGGAGCTACGGCACGAGCTCTTCCGCGAGTCGAACGAGTTCTTCCAAGTGGCTCGGCTGGACAAGCAGAACCTCGTGGAGCGGCTGACCTGGTCCGGGGCGACGCTCTACGACCTCTGCAACGCCCGCCTGCGCATCTGCTTGCGGTCCGCGGCGAGCGAACCGCCCGCGCCGGCTGCCGCCCCGGCGTCGGTGCGTGGCGCCATGGAGGACGACCCGGCTCGAGAGCCGCCCGCGCCGGCGCCCGAACCCGCGCCTGCGCCAGCGCCTGCCGCCGCGACGCTCTCGCTGAGCGAGCTCTTCGCCGAGGATGTGACCCGGCAGGATGTGGTGGACGCCCTGGACCAGATGCACCAGCCCCGCGACGCCTTCAAGCTGCTCTACCAGTGCCTCCACGACCACTGCTCCAATGTCACGGAAGAGGACGCCGCCTGGCGGATTCCCCGCCTGGTGCTGGACAACGTGCGAAAGCAGCAGGCGGGTCGGGTGCAGGAGTTGCAGCAGGGCCTTCGCCCGGCCTAGGGCAAGTCGCTATCCTCCCAGACCAGCCGTTTTGGACCGACTCGAGTCGGTCGGTGGCTGCCGAGGCGTTTGAGCCGTTGGAACGGAGCTATCGATGTACCAGACGTTTACGCCCGTCGCGGAGGCGTTCAAGTCGCCGCCGGGAACCGAGCTAACCCTCAAGGGTTGGGTCCGCACCCGTCGCGATTCCAAAGCCGGGCTGTCCTTCATTCAACTGACGGACGGCTCCTGCTTCGACCTGATGCAGATCGTCGCCCCCGCCGACCTGCCGGAGTACGAGTCAGTCGTGCTCAAGCTCACTTCCGGCTGCGCCATCGCTGCGACCGGCAGGCTCGTCGAGTCGCAGGGCAAGGGCCAGGCGGTCGAGTTGCGGGCGGAGTCGATCGAACTCGTCGGCGATGTGGAGAACCCCGACACCTATCCGGTGCCTCAGAAGCGGCATACGTTTGAGTACCTGCGCGAAGTAGCCCATCTGCGGCCGCGGACGAATACCTTTGGCGCGGTGACGCGGATGCGCCACTGCCTCTCCTACCACATCCACAAGTTCCTGCACGAGCGCGGCTTCTACTACATCCACACGCCCATCATCACCGCCTCCGACTGCGAAGGCGCGGGCGAGATGTTTCGCGTCAGCACCCTCGATCTCGTCAACCTGCCCAAGGGCGAAGACGGTGGCATTGATTTTGGTGAAGATTTCTTTGGCAGAGAAGCCTATTTGACTGTTTCGGGTCAGCTCTCCGTGGAGACGTTTTGCTGCGCTTTGTCGAAGGTGTACACCTTTGGCCCAACCTTCCGCGCCGAGAACAGCAACACCTCGCGGCACCTGGCGGAGTTCTGGATGATCGAGCCGGAGGTGGCCTTCTGCGATCTGGCCGGCGACGCCGATCTGGCGGAAGAGATGCTCAAGTACCTCTTCGCTTCGGTGCTGAAAGAGCGCGCGGACGACATGAAGTTCTTCAACGACCGCATCGACAAGACGGTCATTGAGACGCTGGAGCACGTCATCGAGTCGCCCTTCGTGCGCATCACCTACACGGAAGCGATCGACGCCTTGCTCGCCGCCAAGAAGAAGTGGGAGTTCCAGCCCAAGTGGGGGGCGGACCTGCAAAGCGAGCACGAACGCTACCTCACGGAAGAGGTGCACCAGAAGCCGGTCATCGTCACCGACTACCCGAAGGACATCAAGGCCTTTTACATGCGGCTCAACGACGATGAGAAGACGGTGGCGGCGATGGACATCCTCGTGCCGCGCATGGGCGAGATCGTTGGCGGCAGCCAGCGTGAGGAGCGCCTGGAGGTGCTCGACCGGCGCATCGGCGAAATGGGCTTGCCCCTCGAACCGTACTGGTGGTATCGCGACCTGCGGAAGTACGGCACGGTCCCGCACGCCGGCTTCGGCCTGGGCTTTGAGCGGTTGATCCAGTTCGCCACGGGCATGGCGAACATCCGTGATGTGATTCCGTTCCCCAGGACGCCAAGAAACGCTGAATTCTGATCCGCCGCTGATTCACGTTCAACGACACGAGAACATCGCCATGCTCATGGCCGTGCCGAGTATGGCAAGGCGATCACCTCGACTCATCTGAAGGAGACGCCGCTGTTCATCGACGAAGAGTGGCGACATGCCCGGCGGTATCGGGATGACACATGGTATGTCCGAGGAGCCGGACGAGAGGGCGGATCCCAGGCCAGCGGCGGCACCCTTCATCGAGCCGACTCCCTTCCGGGTCTGCGTGACGTACGGCATGTGATATCCGTCATCGAATCGGAATCGGCCGAACGAGTCGAACTTCCAATTGCGAAACGTCGGTCGTAGACAGGGCAAGACGGCGATTCTCTGTCCACCCGGAAGCTGTATCTGCGTGGACCCAAAGAGGATACGTGCCAGTGACGTCGGGTGACTGACGGTTGCCAGTTCTAGTTCGGCAAGTCGCCAGGTGCCACACCCTCGCTCACTCGCAAGGACAATGCTCTCGTTCCGGAGGGTCAAGACGGCGGCTATGTAGCGTAGCCCGAATCGGCCGATGTCCAACTGCCCGCAGGGAACAGCGGTCCCCTCCTCGGTACCGAGCCAGAGATTCCACCGACCTCGCTCGAAGAAGGGCGTGTGGTAGACGAAGTGGGCGCGTCGATACAGCCTGTAGATGTTCTCTGGCGAGGCTGGATCGACATCAACAAAGCTGGCCGCGTCGGGCAGTTTCTTCTCGAGCTTGCTCTGCAGTTTGTCCAGGCGATTGGGCATACGAGATGCGCCCAAGATAGCAGGTCAGGAAGAAGAGGTACGCTCAGCCGTCCTGCAGTTCGCTTTCCCTCACTTGCACATCATCGCCGATGATGACCTGGGCGCTGTCGTCGTCGTCAGCGCAATCGTCATCGTCATCGTCGTCGCGGTAGGGCGTGACATCGCGCCAGGCGCGGACGACGGTGTCGCCCTCGAACTCGACGTAGGCCTTGCCCGAGGTCTCGGCGTTGGACGAACCGACGACGATAGGGAAGACCCAGCCGCTTGCTTTGCGGCGATGCGTCCACTCGTAGCGCCAGATTTCCGTGCCGCCGTCGGCGCTGTCGAGGCTGGACTTCGACGACGGTTCGCCGAGTGTGGCGAGCACCCAGGCCTTGTTGGTAACGCCCGGTTCAATCTGCCCGATGGTGTTGTGGCCGATGTGGGTGCCGGAGAGTTTGGACGACGACGAGCCGGCGACGCAACCCGTCAGCGTCAAGGCGCTGACTGCAAGTGCGACAACGGCGACCGTGGTAGTGCGCTTCATGGGATCTCCTCGCGTTGCGTGGTTGGCGTGAACTGCGAATGCTGCAGTCACAGACACCATGCTCGGCAAATCATTCCGGAAAGGCGCGGGGAAGTTGCAGTTGTCGAGTTGCGGGGCCGCACCAGCGCGCGAGATACGCCGCGCTAAAAAACAGGCCGCGGCGAAGGGGAAACGCCGCGGCCTTTGCGGGGGGGTGAGTGGGCTTGTTTGATGCAGGAAGTATACCCGCGAACCGGAAGAATGCAATGCCCAGGAGAGGATTCGAACCTCCACCCCAAATAATCGGGACCAGCACCTCAAGCTGGCGCGTCTGCCAGTTCCGCCACCTGGGCTTCAGTGGGGGGGCAATCATAGCGATTTTTTCGCTGCCGGCACAAGAATCGGCCAGGGAACCACCCAGGAGTACGCTTTCCGGGCCCACTTTCGGCAATTCCGCCGGTGACGTACCCTACCAGCGTGACCGAGCACCCGGAATTGCGCCTGGAGACGGTGGATCTATCGGAACTGCCCGAGCGGAACCGTAGCCGATGTCCCTCTGCGCCGGGGAGTTACGAGTGGTGGCGCTTCGAGGCCGTCGACCCGGGGGCCCGGACCGGTTGCGTGGTCACCCTGCACAACGGCCTGGCCTTCAGCCCGCTGTATCGACGCCAGGTGGCCCGGCACTACGACGGCACCGGGGCGGTGCGGCCGGAACTGATCTGGCCCCAGGCCCATCCCGCCGTTTCCATCGCTGTCTTTAAGGATGGTAAGTCCTTGCGAAGAAGCGACTTACTCTACAAGGCCGGCGCCTTCGCCGAGACCGGGGAGCCCTGGGCCGCCCGCATCGGCCCCAACGTCCTGGAGCAGACCACGACCGGCTGGAAGCTGTCCTTCCGGGGCACACCCTGGTCGCTGGGCTTCGCCGGGCCGCAACTGCACCCGGATGAAGAAATCCTGGTGGAGCTTGAATTCAAGCGCCAACTGCAGTCGCCAACCCTGGAGCGGGCCTACCTGCCGGAGCAGCGGCGGGTTCGCTGGCCGACCCGGCGCGATGTCCCGGATGAGACCGCCAACGTCATCGCGGCTCTCGCGCGGGGGACCGAGGGCGGCGAAGTGTTGCGCAGCAGGCATGCGGAGGAGCCGGCCCCGGATCCCGACCTCGACGATGCCCCGGCGGCGGAGATGGACATTGTCGCGGAAGAAGAGCAGGCCGAGGAAGAGGCGACCCCCATCGAACGCCCGTCGGCCCAGCACCACTGGCTGCTGGCGTGTCCATCCGCCCAGGTGAATGGCACGATTACCGTCACCACCAAGAAGGGCAAACAGGAGATCAAGCTCGAGCACGCCATCGGCTACCACGATCACGTCTGGGGATCCGGCCCGATCGGCGAGGGCTTCCACTGTCGTTTCGCCACCCGCGCCAGTTGGCCGGATGGCGCGGTGGTCTGCGATCTGCCCATGTACGGGCGCTACGTGCAAGTGGCGGCGACCTTCATGCTCTTCCATCGCACCAAGCCGCCTTCGATCTACCGGGGCGATCGCGTCATGTTGACCGCCCCGCAGCTTTCTGCCTGGCTGCTGCCCTTGCCGACCGAAATGCGCTGGCGCGGGGTGCGAGAGGCGGTCACCGTGCACCAGGAGGCCGCCGCCACGATCGAGCTGCTGGCGCACGGGGCTCGGGGCCTGGCGACGGTTGACTTGAGCTACCCGGATGAAGAGGGTGAAAGCGCTCGCTCCGCCGCGCGCAAGGGCATGCGCACGGTGCGGGGCCTGGGCATCACGGAACTTGACCAGTACAACCGCATGGACATGCCGATCCTCAACCGCCTGATCGAGCGTTGTCTGTTCACCAACCCGGAGCCGGGCGAAGGGCACGATTGATGGAAGCAAGCCGACTCACCCCGCTCCCCGCCACCGACGCCTTCCTGATCGAAGCCTGCAACCTGGGCATTGAGCTCGCGTCGGGCGATACGGAGCAACTCGGGCTGTACCTGGCGCACCTGCTGGAGACGAACAAGCTCTTCAACCTGACGCGGATCACCGATGTGGCGGACGCCTGGATGCGGCACATCTTCGACAGCCTGACGTTACTCCCGATCCTGGCGAGCGTGGGGGCGGAGTCGCTCTGCGATGTGGGCAGTGGGGGAGGCGCGCCGGGTTTGCCCCTCGCCATCGCCATGCCCGAGCTGCAGGTCACGCTCATTGAAGCCACCGGCAAGAAGGCAAAGTTCTGCCAGGACACCGCCGCAGCCCTGGGCCTCAAGAACGTCGTGGTCCTCAACGAACGCGCCGAGACGGTCGGCCAGGATCATCACGGCCATCGCGAGCAGTTCGACGTGGTCTGCGCCCGCGCTTTGGGCAAGATCAACGTGGCGGCGGAACTGACAGCGCCCCTGGCGCGGGTGGGCGGGCTGGTCATGTTCATCAAGGGCGAGCAAGCGGAGGCGGAACTGGCGGCAGGGGAGCGGGCCCTGGACAAGGTTGGGCTGGTCCACGACGAGATCATCGACACGCCGACCGGGCGCATCGTGGTGATGGTCAAGGACCGCAAGACGCCGCGGCTCTATCCTCGCCGACCCGGCGAGCCCAAGCGCGCGCCGCTGAGCTGACATCTTGGTGGGATCTGCGAAGCGCCGGCAACCCCTGGCCTTGGGGTTGGCGTAGACTCTGCGGATGCCCATCGACGTTGGTGACATTCTGGGTGCGGGCGGGCCGCTGTCGGAGCTCTTGCCGGGCTACGAGCCGCGCCCCGAGCAGCAGCGCATGGCCGAGGCGGTGCAGCGGACGCTGGACGAGCGCGGGCGGCTGCTGGTGGAGGCGGGGACGGGCGTGGGCAAGACCTTCGCCTACCTGCTGCCGGCCATCGAGCGGATCCTGGCGCACGATGAGCGGGTCGTCGTCAGCACCCACACGATCAGCCTGCAGGAACAGATTCTGCGCCAGGATGTGCCGCTCCTCCAGCGCCTGCTGACCCCCAAAAGGGGTCAGACCCCTTTTTCGGAGGGAAGGCCGTTTCGGGCGGTGCTGGTGAAGGGACGGGGCAACTACCTGTCAATTCGCCGCCTGCAACTGGCCACACAGCGCCAGGCCCGGCTCTTCGCCGACCCCGGTTCGCAGCGCAGCCTCCGGGCCATCCAGGAGTGGGCCTACGAGACGACGGACGGCTCGCTCGCCTCGCTACCCCAACTCGAACGCCGCAGCATCTGGGATCGGGTGCAGTCCGACTCGAGCAATTGCATGGGCCGCAAGTGCCCGACCTACGACCGGTGTTTCTTCCAGTCGGCTCGGCGGGCCATGGAGCAGGCGGACCTCCTGATTTGCAACCATGCGCTCCTCTTCTCGGAACTGGCCCTGCGCGTGCAGGGGGCGTCCTTCCTGCCGCCGTTTGATCACGTTGTCTTCGACGAGGCGCACCAGGTCGAGGACGTTGCTTCCGACCACTTCGGTCGGGCCCTGAGCGAAGGCCGCGTCTGGCACCTGCTCAGCGCCTTGCACCACGAGCGCAGCGGCCACGGCTTCCTCGCGGATTTGCAACTCAGCGGCGGCGAGACAGACCCCGTCGCCGGGCTCATTCGGCAGGTGCTTGAGGCGGGCGAGACGGCTCGGGGCTTCTTCGAAGAGCTCAATCGCTATCGCAGCTTCGAAGCGCCGCGCAACGGCCGCGTGAGCGAAGCGGACATCATCGAGAACAGTCTTTCGCCGGTCATGCGCGAGCTCTCCGTGTCACTGAAGGAGGCGCGCAAGCGGGCCCGGCGCGAAGAGGATGCCTACGAGCTGGCTTCCTACGCCGAGCGGGCAAGCTCGATCGCCAAGGACGCGGAGATCCTGCTGGGCCAGCAGATCGAGGATGCGGTCTACTGGCTGGAGGCGACGGGCAGCGGCAAGCGGCAACGACTCGGCCTCGCCTGTTCTCCCATCGATGTCGGCCCCATCCTGCGCGAGCGGCTGTTTGGCATGGAGGTCGGCGTCATCCTTACCAGCGCTACGCTGACCACCGGGGCTGCCCAGGACGATGAGTTCGAGACTTCCAAGAGCGCCTTTGCGCACACCAGCGATCGCCTCGGCTGCGATGAACCCGACACGCTCCTGCTTGGCTCGCCCTTCAACCACGCTGAGCAAGTTGAGCTCTACATCGACGAACACATGCCCAGTCCCACGGCTCGGGACTACGTCGAAGAACTCGCCCCGCGCATCCTGGAGCATGTCAGCGCCACCGACGGCGGCGCTTTCATCCTCTTCACCAGCTACGAGACGATGCGGCGGACGGCGGACCTCTTGCGACCTAAGCTTGAAGCCGGGCGACACCCCATGTATATGCAGGGCGAGGACGGCTCACGCACGACCATTCTCGATCTCTTCCGCCAGGATCGGCGGGCGGTGCTGCTGGGGGCGGCGAGCTTCTGGCAGGGCGTGGATGTGCGCGGCGAGGGCCTGCGGAACGTCATCATCACCCGCCTGCCCTTCGATCCCCCGGATCGCCCGCTCACGGAAGCCCGGGCCGAGCGCATCCAGCAGGAGGGCGGCAACCCCTTCATGCAGGACCAACTGCCTCGGGCGATCATCCGTTTCAAGCAGGGCTTCGGCCGGCTCATCCGCAGCGCTGCCGACTCGGGGCGGGTGGTGGTGCTGGATCCGCGGATCGTGACCAAGCGCTACGGTCACTTCTTCCTGAAGGCCCTGCCCGAGGGCGTGCAGGTGCACCGGGCGGGCCACGACGAGGCGGACGTGTTCTGATCGCCGGGCCCGCTGGCGCGATCTGCTATCCTGCTCCGTTCGATCCCGCACTTGCAGACAGGAAGGCTCGCACATGCTTGGCAAGGTATTCAAAGCCTACGACGTTCGCGAAAAGTACCCCAGCCCGCTCAACGAGACGCTCGCCTGGAAGATCGGCCAGGGCACGGCCCGCTTTCTCCTGGGGAAGGCGGCGGAGGCGGGCGAGGAAGACCCGATGATGAGCTACATCGTCGTGGGCCGGGATATGCGGCCGCACTCGCCGGCGCTGGCGCAGGCATTGATGGACGGCATGCGCGACGGGGGCGCCAGCGTCATCGACATCGGCCTGGTCGACACGCCCGCCACCTACTTCGCGGTCAACTACCTCGATTGCGCCGGGGCGGTGATGACCACCGCCTCGCACAACCCGATCGAATACAACGGCTTCAAGATCTCCGCCCGCAAGGCCCGGCCCGTGGGCAAGCCAACCGGTCTGGACGAAGTGCTCAAGCTGTCGGCGATGGCGGACAAGGAGCGACCGCGCGGCGGCGAGGGGCGCGTCGAGGAGCGCGACCTCTGGGAGGCCTACCGCCGGCACGTGCTCAGCTTCCTCGACCTCAAGGGCACGTCCTGCAAGGTCGTCATCGACGCCAGCAACGGCATGGCGGGGACCATGGCCCCGAAGGTCTTCGGCGAGCGCGGCGAGCATGCCCTGGGCCTCACCATCGAACCGATGTACTACGAGAACAGCAAGGGCACCTTCGTGCATCCGCCCAACCCGCTCGTTGCCGAGAACCTGGCGGACCTGCAGGCGAAAGTCCGAGAAGTCGGGGCGGACCTCGGCGTCTGCTTCGACGGCGATGCGGACCGCTGCATGATTGTCGATGAGAAGGGGCAGATCGTGCCTTGCGACTTGCTGACTGCGTTGCTCGCCGAGTGGTACTTGGAGCGGGAACCCGGCGCGAGCATCGTCTACGACCTGCGTTCCAGCATGGCGGTTGAGGAGACGATTCGCGCTAGGAAGGGCAAGCCCGTGCGTGGACGCGTGGGCCACGTCTTCATGAAGGCGGAGCTTGCTGAGCATCAAGCGCCCTTCGGCGGCGAACTGTCAGGGCACTTCTACTTCCGTGATAACTTCAACGCCGACTCGGGTGCGATCGCCCTGGCGATTGTCCTCTCGGTGCTCGCCGAGCGCGGCAAGCCGATGAGCGAACTCATCGAGCCCTTCGCCCGCTATCGCCAATCCGGCGAGATCAATTTCGAGGTGGAAGAGCCCGATGACACGCTCGCTGAGTTGGAGACGGTCTACGCTGAGCGCGGGGAGATCGACCACCTCGATGGCGTCAGCATCGACTGCTTCAAGAAGGAAGGCTGGTGGGCCAACATTCGCAAGAGCAACACCGAGCCGAAGCTGCGTCTCAACCTGGAAGCGAAGAACGAGCAGGCGCTGGCGAAGATGCTGGCGGAGCTGAGCGAACTGCTCGGCGAGCCCGTCGGGCATTGATCGTGGTCCGGTGAGCGAGGCAGCGCTCTGCATGTTTAGCGGCGTGGGCTTGCCCCGCGTTTGACTCGATATGAACTCGCGGCGCAGATCTGTTCGCAGACGTGACCAAGGCCATGGTGGGCGGTGCCCACCCTACGGGATGACCAACGAAACAGCGCGGCCCTGGTTGGAGCCGCGCTGTTGTTTCGGTGTGGCTGAGGTTGGCGGTGGAGCGATTAGCGACCGCTCTCGCGGACTTCCTCTCGCTCCAGGTAGGCCAGTCGCCGGGCGAGCCCGACGACGAGTTCGATCTGCTCGCTGTCCAGGCCAAGTTCCTTCAGGTAGTTGAGCATGCGCGAGTTGAGCTCGAAGTCCTCGCCCTCTTCCTTGAGCTTGGCCACGATGCGTGGCATGGCGCCCATGACCTCGCGGATCACTTCCCGCTCGATGCCCGCCTCGCTCAGGGCCACGGCGATGCGCCGCTGCAGGCCATCGCCCTGATCACCTTCTCGATTGTCAGCCATGGCTTGGCGCAGCTCGACCAGCTTCTGGCGAGCCTCTTCCTTGCTGATCAGGCCCTGCTCGACCATCAGATCCAAACGCTCGGCGATGGCCGCGTATTCTTCGCGCGTCAGGCCCGCCTTGCCGCCGCTCATCTGCTTCCGCATGGCGGCCAGGCGCTCGGTGGCGGCCTGCTCGGTGAGCATCCCCTCCTCGACCAACTTCTTGAGCTTGGCCTCGGCTTCGGCGTACTGCTCGCGGCTGAGGCGCGCTTCCTCAGGCTCGGCCTGCTTGGCATGCTCGGCCATCCGCTGGCGCAAGGCTTCCAGCTTCTTGCGGCCCTGGGCCTCGGTGATCCTGCCCTCTTTGATGGCGATGCGGATCTCCTTGGCAGCGGCTTCAAAGCGACGCCGCAGGCCGTCATTGCGATCGGGTGCGCGATCGGTCACCCGATCACTTGCGCGATCGCTTTCGCGTGCGGCGGTATCGGCCATCTTCTTGCGCATGGCTTCGAACTTCGCGCGAGCTTCTTCCTCGCTGAGCCGGCCCTCGGCGACGGCTCTTCGGAGCTCTTCACCGGCCGCCTCCAGGCGTCGCCTCACGGCGTCATCGCGCTCGGCCTGCTCATCACGCTCAGCCAGTGATCGCCGCAGCCCTTGAAGGCGCTTGCGGGCATCCTCCGCAGAGATCTTGCCGGCCTCGACCATCGCCTTGAGTCTCTTCTCAGCGGTGGCGTAGTGCCGGCGCAGACCGGCATCGCGTTCCCCTTCTTCGTGCTCCCCTGAACTTCGCAAGCTCTGCATCATGGTCCGAGCCTGCTCGGCGGTCAGTTCGCCGGCGGCGACGGCTTCCCTGAGTCGCTTGCCGACGGCGTCGTAGTCCTGGCCGTAAGCGATACCCAGGGGCATGAGGCCCAGCGTCAGCGCCAGGGCGCCGGCGGTGAGCCAGCGAGGCGTTCTCGCGGGTCGGTGTGTGGAGACGATCATTCTGAACCTCCGTTCCAGGACTCCGCCGCTATTGATCTCACTTGCCATTGCCGGCGGGCGGAGTGCCGGGGAGGCCAGAAATTCGACGACGGTCATCAGGGCATTGGCATAGACATGCGGCTTGGGCTGCAGGCTGGAGAGCACGAGGGCGTCGCAGCAGATCTCCTCGTTGATCCGCAGGTTTCGCCGAGCCCACCAGGCCACGGGATTCCACCAGAAGGCTACGCAGGCGAGCCACTCCAGCCAACGCACCAGGTGATCACGCCGCTTCACGTGGGCCAGTTCGTGGCCCAGGATCCAGCGCAAGTCATCGGCTTCGATCTCCTGCGATATGGCAATGGGCAACACGATGCGTGGACGTCCGCCGACCCACCAAACCATCGGCGACACCTGCGCCGAGGTGGTGCAGACGATCGGTGTCAGCCTGAGGCCCAGACGCCGGGCCAACCCCGCGGTGAGTTGCCGCACCTCCGGCGGCGCCGGTTCGGACGCCAGGTGGAGCAGGCGGTTGAAGCGGACGATTCGCAGCAGCGACCAGGCGAATACGCCGGCGCTGCCAAGTGCCCAGAGAGCGAGCAGGCTGGTCTTGGTTCGCTCAAGACTCCAGGCACCAGGTGTTGTCCGTCCCGTCTCGAGAGCGGTGTCATCGAGCGCCGTCCCCAAGACTCCCGGCTCGGAAGTAAGCGTGCCGACGGCGGTCGGTTCGACTGCAGACAGGCCGCTGCGCGTTTCCACTGCTCCAGCGTCAAGCCCCGGCACAGGGATCACGGGCAGCGTCAGCAGCGGCGGCGTGATGAGCTTCAAGAGGACCAGCACCCACAGCAAGTGCGCTACGAATGGCAGCTTGCCGCTTCGATGCACGGCGTAGGCGACGAGAGCCAGGGCCATGGAGATACAGAGGTTGCTGATGCCGAACTGCAGGAAGAAGTCGGTCACGCGCTCCCTCCCTCCAGGATCTGCCGAAGCCGATCCAGCTCCGCCTGGGAGATCTTCTTCTGCTCCATCAGGTGCGTGATGAGGGGGGCAAGGGAGCCGCCCGTGAGCTTGTCGGCCAGCGACTCGAGTTGGCTGCCGGCGTAGGCCTCCCGGCTTGAGGTCGCCGAGAAGAGATGCACGGGCAGGTCGCGGTCGCGCTCGACGAAGCCCTTGTCCTCCAGACGCTGCAGCAAGCGCTGCACGGTGCCGTGCTGGGCTTTGCCGGCGTCGGGGTAGAGCTGCTCGCGGATCTGGCGAGCGGTGAGGCGCTCCTGGGCCCAGAGCAACTCCATGACCGCCAGTTCGGCGTTGGCGAGGGACGGTTGTCTCATGCGAGGCTCCTTGGGGAGAGGCCGGTGCGACAAGATGTCGTCATAGTACGACATAATGTCGTAGAGTCAAGGAGACATCGTCGTATTCTGCGCTGGGGATGAGCCACGACGAGCCGCGCGGGAAGCGTTCCGCGCCTCGAGAGCAGTCGCTTCATCTCGGCCAGCGAATTCCGGTTCCTTCGCCTTGCTCGGAGCTCGAATGACAAGGCCCCACAGCCGAAGCTGTGGGGCCTTGTCGCGGAGGGGATCTCTGAGGAGAGAGTCGGGCTTACTTGTCGTCCTTCACTTCGTATTCGGCGTCGATGACGTCATCGTCGCCACTGCTGTTGCCCGCAGCAGCGCCGACTTCTTCATCGCTCCCGCCGCCGGCGCCGGGCGCGGCGCCTTGCTTGGCGGCCTCGGCTTCGTAGATCACCTTGCCCAGCTCCATCGCTTCCTTGTTCAGGTTCTCGATGGCCTTGTCGATGGCGCTCTTGTCATCGCCCTTGGTCGCCGTCTCGACGTTGCCGATCGCCGACTCAATGTTGCTGCGGATCTCGGAGGAGACCTTGTCGCCGTATTCCTCCAGGCTCTTGCGCGTCTGGTAGACGATCTGCTCGGCCTTGTTGCGGGTGTCGACGAGGTCGCGCTTGGACTTGTCCTCGGCGGCGTGCGACTCGGCCTCGGTCTTCATCCGCTCGATCTCCTCGCTGCTCAGGCCCGAGGAACCGGTGATCTGGATGTTGTGGCTCTTGCCGGTCTTCTTGTCGGTCGCGGTGACCGTCAGGATGCCGTTGGCGTCGATGGCGAACTCCACCTCGATCTGCGGCATGCCGCGCGGGGCGGGAGCGATGTCGGCCAGGTCGAAGCGGCCCAGCGTGCGGTTGTCGCCGGCGAACTCACGCTCGCCCTGCAGCACGTGGATGGAGACGGTCGACTGGTTGTCCGCCGCGGTGGAGAACGTTTCTTTCTTGCTGGTGGGGATGGTGGTGTTGCGTTCGATGAGCTTGGTCATCACACCGCCCAGCGTTTCCACGCCCAGGCTCAGCGGCGTCACATCGAGGAGCAGCACATCCTTGACGTCGCCCTGCAGGACGCCGCCCTGGATGGCAGCGCCGACGGCGACGACCTCGTCCGGGTTGATGCTCTTGTTGGGTTCCTTACCGAAGATCTCCTGGCACATCTTCTGCACCTTGGGGATCCGCGTCGAACCGCCGACGAGCACGACTTCCTGCACCTCGCCGGCCGCCAGCTTGGCGTCCTTCATCGCCTGCTCGCAGGGGCCGCGGAGGCGATCGAAGAGATCCGTGCAGAGCGACTCAAACTTGGCCCGGGTCACGGTGAGCTGCAAGTGCTTGGGACCGCTCTGGTCGGCGGTGATGAAGGGCAGGTTGACGGTTGTCTCCTGCATGGTCGACAGTTCGCACTTGGCCTTCTCGGCGGCCTCCTTGAGGCGCTGCAAGGCCATGGGGTCGTTGCGAACGTCGATGCTCTCCTGCCGGCGAAACTCGTCGGCGAGGTGATCGAGGATGCGCTGGTCAAAGTCGTCACCACCGAGGTGGCCATCGCCGTTGGAGGCGAGAACTTCGAAGACGCCGTCGCCGACGTCGAGGATGGAGACGTCAAAGGTGCCGCCGCCCAGGTCGAAGACCACGATTTTCTCGCTGGTCTTCTTGTCCAGGCCGTAGGCCAGGGCCGCGGCGGTGGGCTCGTTGATGATGCGCTCGACCTTGAGGCCGGCGATCTCGCCTGCTTCCTTGGTGGCGGTGCGCTGGGAGTCGTTGAAGTAGGCGGGGACGGTGATGACGGCCCTCTCGACCGTCTCGCCGAGGTAGTCCTCCGCGGTCTTCTTGAGGTCCTGCAGGATCATGGCGCTGATTTCCTGCGGGGTGAACTCCTTGCCCGCCGCCCTGACCTTGACGAGTTCCTCCGGGCCGCCGACGACCTCGTAGGGCACCAGTTTCTCCTCGGAGTGCACTTCGTTGTGGCGCCTCCCCATGAAGCGCTTGATGGAGAAGACGGTGTTCTTGGGGTTGGTGACCTGCTGGTGCTTGGCTTGCTGGCCGACCAGACGATCGCCCTTGTCGGTGAAGCCCACCACGGAGGGCGTGATCCGCTGGCCCGAGGAGTTGATCAGCACCTTGGGCTGATCGCCCTCCATGACGGCCACGACGGAGTTGGTTGTCCCGAGATCGATTCCGATGATCTTGCTCATGTATTCCACCTCATAACTTCAGCCCTGGAATGCGTCGCCAGGTGAGAGGCGAGCGCAAGCCCGCCTCCTCTTGCCAAGGCAAGACCGGTGCCAACTGAAAATGTTGCTTCAGAGCACGCCAGAGGGGGTGCGGAGAGCGACTGCCTGCCGGATTGGCAGGGCGGGGAGGCGCGGCCGCCGCTTTCGTCGGCGACCGGGGGCCGTGAGGCTCTTCACCCCGCCTGCTGGAAGAGCAGGGCGCAGCCGATGACCGCGATGAGCGTCCCCAGGATCGCCCGCCGGCCGATGCGCTCGTGATGCAGGAACTTGGCAAACGGCAGGATGAAGATCGGCGTCAGCGACAAGAGCGTCTGGGCGATCCCCAATGGCGCGCGATCGCAGGCGACCAACGACATCCACACGCCCAGGAAGGGCCCCACAACCGCGCCCATCATGGTCAGGAGGTAGCCGGCCCGGGGCCTGCCCAGGCGCTTCCCCGCGGCTCGCTTGGCCACGCGCCGTTGGAAGAGCAGGAAGGCGGGGATGGCGAACATCGCCGCGAAGACGAGCCGCACCAGCGTCGCCGCCTCCGGGCTCACCGCAATGCCGCCCTGCAGACCGTGCCCCATGCCCTGCTTGCTGAGCATGAGTCCGCCCGCCTGGCAGGCCGCCCCGACCAGCGCCAGGACGACGCCGCGCACAAAGTGCGGATGGCCTCGACCAACAAACATGGCCGGCGGCGCGCCCAGGCCCGCAGCGGGCTTCGGCGATCGCTCCAGGATGACCCAACTCACGCCCGCCACCGTCAGCAGCATGCCAATCCAGGCTTCCATCTGCAGCGTCTCTCCCAGGGCGAGATAGCCGAAGAGGGCGGCAAGCAGCGGCGAGGTCGTCATGAGCAGCGTCGTCAGCCGCGGCCCAATGTCGACGAAGGCGGTGAACAGCGCCTGATCCCCGATCGCCAGTCCCACGACGCCGGAGAGGGCCAGGAGCAGCACCTGCTGGCCCGGCACCTCGGGAACCCACTGCCCGGAGAGCAGGCGATAGGTCAGGCCGAGCAGCAGCACCGCCAGCGGCAGGCGAATCGTGTTGACCGCCAGGGAGCCGATGCGCCGCCCCGCCGCCGTGAAGAGCAGCGAGGTCGCCGTCCAAAGCAGGGAGCCCGCAATGGCGGCGGCGTGACCGGCGTAGGCGTCGGGGATGAAGGTCATGGGGCCAGAGCATAGCGGCCCCGGCGAACCCGCAGTCAACCCCGGGCCATCCCTGACGTGAGCCTGAGATCAATCACGCCGCCAGCCGACCGCCAGGCAGCCGGCGGTTTATTCTCCGTACCGATCGTACTTGCAGACCGGGCAGCAGCCGCGATGGCGACGTCACGAGCCCCGGATCAACCTCCGGCCAGGGCAGGCGTGCTGCAGACTGCGCCGAGTCAGCCATTGGCGGTTGTGGGCGAAGCATCTGATGGGGATGTCTGGTATCTTGAAATTGATCGTACCGGCGACAGGTGGCTGCGTGCGCTCGACTCAAAGGAGAGGCCCGATGCGTTCACGCGGATTGGTATCGGTCGTGGCGCTCGCCTGCATCGCGAGTATCGCCCATGCCCATCGGCCGACGATGAGTGACGGGCTGGCCATCGATGCAGAGCATGCAATCGTATTCACAGAGGTGCAGATCTCGAGGGTGGTCTACCACGAAGTGACGCCGAAAGCACCCCAGGTGTGGATCACGTTTGAGGTGACCGAGTCTCAGGATTTGTTCCTGCAGATAGGGGTTCCGAAGCTGAGGCGCCTGAAGGCGTACCGCCCGCAAATGGCGCTTCTGGGGCCGGGTCTACCCGGGATCGAACTTCCGTTTGAGGTCCCGATGGGTCTTGGCGGATTTGTCCTCGAGACGGGTGACATCGAGGCGCCAGAGGAGTTCTTCGAGCCCTTCACCCGTACGCGCTCGTGGATCTTGCGAGAAACGGATGTGCGGCTGCCCGAAGCGGGTCGGTACTATGTTGTTGCCTATGATCCGGACGGACAAACGGGCAAACTCTGGGCGGCGTTGGGACGCTTGGAGGCTTGGGGCCCGGCGGACCTGCTGGCCATGCCAAAGATTGTCGCCGACGTTCGTGCCTTTCATGAACACGCACCGCTGATCGATCCGGATGGGAAGCCAATGCCGAGCCGCGTGATCTTCGATTTTCGACCGGGTGATTCCGAATCGGCTTGGTCACCGGTAAACGACAGCGTCATGGGAGGGCTCTCCGACGGCCGCTCTCAGGTCACCGACGAGGGTATTCTCGAGTTCCGTGGCACCGTATCGCTGGAGAACAACGGTGGGTTTGCTTCAGTTCGCAGCCGGCCCGGAGAACATGACCTGACCGGTTTTGAAGGCCTCATGCTTCGAGTGCGGGGCGACGGGCAGCGGTACTCCTGCAACCTCCGAACGGACTTTGCCCTCGCCGGGGGATCCTACCAAGCACGATTCGATACACGCGAGGGCGTCTGGGAGCAGATCCCGTTGCGTTTTGAGGATTTCGAGGCCAGGTCTTATGGACGGCTGGTGCCCAACGCGCCCCCGCTTGATCTCAAGCGGATTCGGTCTCTGGGCCTGACGATCTCGGATAAGCAGGCCGGCCCGTTTGCGTTGCAGGTGGACTGGATCGGGGCGCTCAAGGAACTACACGATTTGAGTTCGGAAGACGGCTCGGCGACCGCTGCATGCGCCCGCTGCGTACTTGGCATGGAGGGAGTCCCGGACTGCCGACTCGCTGTACAGATGGGAAACCGCCGCTATCTCGTGCAGGGAAGCGGGATCGATGATCATGGGGACGCGCACGCGAAAGAGGGGCTGTGCAATGTGGCCCGGCGGGCTGTTGTTCGCGGAGCAGTCGCAGGAGATCGCATCGTTATCGATGAGATGCGTATCTTGCCGCAGTGACGATGCTGGCTATCGGAACGCGTTGGTTTTCGATGACAGGTGGCCTCGTGGGCAGCCGGCACAGCACGATGTGTGCGCGAAGCAGAGCCGCAGCGATCTGCAGAAGGTGCACCGCCCGCAGTCAGCGCTCGATGCGCGCATCCGTTGGCGACGAGATGGGCTCAGCGTTGCTCATCGATGTGCTCGCTGCAGCTCCGACCGCGTGACCACCAGAGGCGCGGCCGACAGGGCCTGCAGGCATCGCACCTCCATGGAGCAGCGGCCGGGGTGCGACTGGTTGTCCGCCAAACGGGCCAGTGTATTGCCGCCTCACGAGACCATCGGCTGTTCCTCGCCCGCCTCAGTCTTCAATCGCCGCGATGTCTGCAGCGCAGATCAGGCCGATCGGTCGCTCCTGCCGCTTGCCGTGCTCGGTGATGAGGACCGCTTCCAGACGCCCCGCCTCGCCCCGCTGGCTGTACAGGTCATCCACATCGTCAACGAGAGCTTCGCGCGAGACGAAGGCGACGCGATCCCTGCGGGAGTCCACCGCCAGCACTTCGGCGACGCTCACCGTCGAGGCGTCGATCTCCAGCCTGCTCCCCTGGAAGCGACCGGCACACCATTGTGTGAAGCCGTTGGAGGTGAGCAGGCCGACGAAGCCCGCCTTGTCATACACGGGGAAGCGCGAGTAGCCGCTGTCGCGCACGAGGTTCCACGTCTCGGCGAGCGACTGATCCGGCGCGAGCGTTACGACCTTCCGCTGAAACCGGGGGATCACCCGCTCCGGATCGAGCATCCGCTGCTCGACTCGCTCCAGATCCAGGACCGTTTGTTCGTTGGGCACGGCAATGAACATCTCATCCGCGGAACGATTGTGGACAATCGCGTTGCGAAGTTCGCCGACCTCGAGCAGGAAGTCGACGAAGCGCTGGAACCGCTTCTTGCGCCTGCTGGCGATGCGCACCTTGGCCGCAAAGCCGTGCCTTCGTCGGCGGGGCTCTTCGTCGATCAACTCGCTCAGCAGGTGATCGATCCGGTTGTACGCCGCCGCGAACCGGTCAACGCGTTCAGATTCGGTCATGCGCTTCGCCTCCGTGGCCCGGCCAGTTGACAGGGGTAGTCTAGAGCGCGTTGAGTTCAACTGTAGCGGTCAGGGCCCCACCGTATTGGGCTGGTCCCCGAGAAACTCTGCGCCGCCGCACCTGAGTTGATTCGGCTCTGGCAGCAGGGACTCCCACACGGCTGCCCTTCGCGAGCTGCTCCCGCAGGCGCAGGCCGTGGTGGTGGCGTGCGAGGTTCCTTCTCCTCGCCAGGGCGCAGCAAACCAGGGCTCGCGATTCAGCTACGGACGGAGCCGGGTTCTGTGAACCCGGTCGACGTAGGCCAAACCTGAGCCCTGGGTTCTACGGACGTACGATCGCCTGCGGCTCCTTACGGGCAGTCTTGCCCATAGGCGCTCAGCAGCGCCCCGAGGTCGGCCTGATCCGTGTCGCCATCGCCGTCGATGTCGCCGCCGGCGTCCTGGTTGTAGGAGGCGAGGAGGATGCCCAGGTCGGACTGGCCGATGACGCCGTCGCCGTCGAGGTCTTCGGGGCAGTCAGCGCTGCCGCGGTAGACGCCGGTGTTGCGGGCGTCGACGCCGCGCAGGGGCCAGTCGGCGGGGCCGGCAGCGCCGGTGGTGTTCCAGGCGTAGACAAAGCCGTCCCAGGTGGAAGCGACGATCTCGAACAGGTCATCGCCGTCGATGTCGCCGATGGCGAGGCCGGAGACACAGCCGGTGCCCATGGCCAGCGGGTAGCCGGCGATCACCGAGCCGTCGCTGTGCAGGGCATAGACCTGGCCGCCGTCGGTCGAGAAGACCATGTCCTGCAGGCCGTCGCCGTCGACATCGGCGACGCCGGGGAAGCCGTGCGGCCAGTTGGGTACAGCCACGGGCCAACCGGGGAGCATGGAGCCGGTCGCCAGGTCGATGGCGCTGGCGCGGTAGTCGCTGCCGAGGTGGTTGTCCAGGGCAAGCAACTCCGGGGCGCCGTCGCCGGTGATATCGCCGAGCCCGAGGTAGAAGAGCTGGCTGCTCGAGGTGATTGCAATGGGGAAGCCGGCGCAGGGGTTGCCGGTGTGGTGGGCGCAGCGGGCGTAGGAAGTGCCGCTGTAGACCCCGTAGAGAATCTCGAGATCGCCGTCACCGTCCAGATCGAAGGGAATGGGCGGGCCGAAGGGCAGGGTGTAGGAGCCCAGCGAATCCAGGAGCACGGGATAGCCCGCCTGCTCGCTGCCATCGGGATTGAAGGCGTGCAGGTAGAGGTTGGACGAAAGGGTGGAGACGCCGAACATCTCCTCGGTGCCGTCGCCGTCGAGATCTCCGAAGTAGAGCGACAGCATGTTCTCCGCGGTATCGAGATCGGTGGTGAAGAGCCGCACGCCTTCGTGACTGATCGCGGAGATGCGGTAGTGGATGAAGGCGTTGCCCAGCGTGTGCGCCCCCCAGGCTTCCAGCACGCCATCGCCATCGGTGTCACCGAGGACGAAGGGCGTATCGAGGGCGTTGGAGTAATCGTCGGGCGCGTACTGGGGCAGGTTCGGCATGTTGGAGCCGTCGAACTCGCGACCGTTGAAGGTCCACATCTTCGCGCTGCCGGCCCACCAGTCGCGCTCGGTCCACATGATCTCGACATCGCCATCGCCCTCGAGGTCGGCGGCGGAGGGGCCGGGCTTGCAGGCGTTGGTGCCGTAGCCCATGTACTGATGGTCTTGTGTGGGCCAGCCGGGGAGGAAGGTGCCGTCCCCGCGCAGGCCGAAGGTGTCGCCGCCGGTCAGGAAGATCTCGGCAGCGCCATCGCCATCCGCGTCAAAGAGCGTCGGCGTGTAGGGGAAGCCGGCTCCGGGCGCGAGGAGATTGACCGGGAAGCCGTCGCAGAGGCCGCGCGTCGGCCTGGGCGCCAGGGGCGAGTTAGCGAGGGTCGGCGGCATGCCTTCCAACGAGTGGTTGAACCAAGTGCCCGGCGCCGGCAGCGTGTTCCAGACTTGGTTGATCGGATCGCTCTCGGCAGCAATGACTGGCCCAGCCAGACCGAAGACCACGGTGCCGGTGATGACGATGTGTCTCTGACGCTTCACATTCATGGTGTAGACCTCCTCGATCCGGCTGCCGCCACACAATGTCCACTTGGTGTGGTCGCCCGCCGGATGCAATGAGTTCAGTATGACGCCAGTCTGCCGACGCTGAGGCCGAAACTGTGGGCTACCGAGAGAAAGATGGGGCGAGGAGCGAAAGAGTCTGCGGATCCAGCTCCCCTCTCCAGGGGGGTTTGCTTGATCCCGGCGCTGTCTCACGCTGGGGCGCCCTCGCCTCAGTGCGCTCAGTCTTGCGGCGCTTCGCGCACCGCGACGACGTGGGCGCCGAAGAGCTCCATCGCTGTCTTCACCAGGGGCAGCCGCTCGACTTCCTGACGCTGCTCGGGCGTGAGGCTCACCGTCGGCGCTGCGGGTACGGGGGCCTCGCGGGCGGCGTCGGCGTCGACGACCAGGTCGATGCGCAACTTCTTCCCCGTTGCCTGCTGCAAGGTCTCGGCGATGCGGCCCAGCCGCTGCTTGACGAAATCGGCGCTCTTCGCCTCGGTGAGCACAATCTGGGCTTCTTCCTGGCTGAGCGAGCGCAGTTGCAGCATCGAGATCGTGCCGGCGAGTCCCGGGCTGGGCTCGGCGAGCTCCCGCACGCGCTGCCAGACACCGGCCGGGTCGGCGACATCGACGGCTGCCACACTTGGGGTGGGAGCGGTCTCGCCAAGGGCCGAGGGAGTAGTGGCGGTATTGGGAGTGGTGGGGGTGGGGCTCGGCGAGTGCGGCCGAACGGGCGTGGGCGAGGTCAGCGGCTCGCCCGGCTCAGCGTCCGGCCGATCAACTTTTTTTGCAGGCCCACCGCGAGATCTCGCCGCCGGCGCTGCGGCGGGGCCCGATTGAGCCGTTCCCATCGTCTTGAGCGCCTCGACCAACCTGGGCAGATCCGCGATCTGCTGGGTCATCGCCAGGCGGGCGATGGTGGCGTCGAAGAGGGCCCGGGCCGTCGTCGATTGCTTGCACTGCCGCTGGGCGTTCTCGCAGAGCACGATCATGTGGGAGACGGCGGCGGTGTCGAAGGCCTGGCCCTGGCGCAAGACCTCGGCCTTCTCCTCATCGGTGACTTCCAGGAGCGGCGAATCGCCCCCGCACGCAGCGACGATGAGCAGATTGCGCAGGTGATCGAGCAGCACGTCGAAGACCTGGTCGATGGCGAAGCCGCGCCCGAGCAGTTCGTCGGCCTTGGTGATGGAGGCGCCGGCGTCGCCGCTGATGAAGCCGTCTACAAGCTGGGCCACCAGGGTGCGGCTGGGCAAGCCGAGCAATTGCTGCAGAAGGTCGTCGGTGAGTTCGTCGGAGCCGGCGGCGATGAGGCGATCGAGCAAGCTCAGAGCATCGCGCATCGACCCCGCGCCGAGGCGGGCGACTTCCTGCACCACGGTCGGCTCCGCCGTGATCTTCTCTTGCTTGAGAATGTCGCGCAGGTGTTCGCCGATGCGGGTGGTGGCGATGTTGCGAAAGTCGAAGCGCTGGCAGCGGGACTGGATCGTGGCGGGAACCTTGTGCGGCTCGGTGGTGCAGAGAATGAACTTCACATGCGCCGGCGGTTCTTCCATGGTCTTGAGCAAGGCGTTGAAGGCCTCGCGGGTGAGCATGTGAACTTCGTCGACGATGTAGACCTTGAAGCGGGATCGCCCCGAGCCGACGATGGAGGCCTTGGCGATGAGATCGCGGGCTTCGTCGACGCCGCGGTTGGAGGCGCCGTCGATTTCGATGACATCCATGTCGTCCGTACCCAGGAGAATCGCCTCCGCCAGGCGCTGCTGGATATCGAGTGGGGTCTCCGAGCGCAGCTCCTCGTGCGTCTTGAGGCCGGGCTGGGCGTCGGGGGCGGTGAGGGCGGCGGCGAAGATGCGGGCCATGGAGGTCTTGCCCACGCCCCGGGTGCCGCAGAAGAGGAAGGCATGGGCGACGCGGTTGGTCTCGATGGCGGCCGTGAGCGTGCGCGCAATGTGCTCCTGGCCGACGACATCGTCGAAGGTCTGTGAGCGGTATCTTCGCGCCAGGACGGTGTAGCTCATGGCTTGCAGGCCGGGGGCAGCGGGGCGGGCGGGCGAACGAAAGCCGGCGTGGCCAGGCGGCCGACACCGGAGGGTGGCCCCATCGTGCTGGTTGACGGCCAGGACACCGGCAGCACCGGACGACTGCCGCTTATGGCTGCTGCCGTCAAGCTCTGACCAGGTTCACGGGCCATCCGTGGACCGGGCCCGGCCGTCAACCGGCACGATGAGCGCCGGGGCCATGCTAGCGAAGCGGTGGCTCGTGGTACACTGCGATCATGCAGGAAGGCGACAGGATTACGGCGAACCCCACGGAGACGGCCCGCCGGCAGCGGCGGACCATCCTCTGGTCGGCCCGGCTGACCTTCCTGGCCCTGGTCTTCACGGTGACGCTGCTGACGGTGCTGGAGCTATCGCGTACGGCGGTGGCCGAGCCCGAGATCCTGGGGGTGCACATCCCCTGGTGGCTTCTGCCGGTGAGCTTCAGCGCCCTGGTCAGCGCCAGCGCCTTGGCGCTCGACATCCTTACCCCCTCCAAGAAGTTGGCGACGCTGAGCGCCATCTTCTTCGGCCTCCTGGCGGGATTGCTCGCCACCGTCGCCATCAGCTTCATCATCGACCTGGTCGCCCAGGCTTACGGCTTGGATCTGCGCAGCAGTTCCTTCCATGTCGTGGCCATGACCAAGGTGGTCCTGGGCATCGCCCTCTGCTTTCTTTCCATCACCATCGTGCTGGGCACGCAAGACGACTTTCGACTCGTCATCCCTTACGTCGAATTCGCCCGCCAGGTGCGGGGCATCCGGCCGCTCATTCTCGACTCCTCCGTGCTGATTGACGGGCGCATCCTGGAAGCCAGCCAGACGGGGTTCATCCAGGCCCCGATCATCGTGCCCCGCTTCGTGGTTGACGAACTGCAACGACTGGCTGACAGCAGCGATCGCCACAAGCGGCAGCGCGGCCGGCGCGGCCTGGACATGGTCAACAAAATGCACGCCAGCGCCACGGTCAACCTCACCGTCGACGAGACGCAGATCGACGGCGGTATCGGCGTCGATCAGTCGCTGCTGGAGTTGGCCCGGCAGCGGCACGGCGTCGTGGTGAGCACCGACATCGGTCTCATCAAGGTCGGGCGCATCCGCCAGATCGACGTCATCAACCTCAATGACCTGGCCAATGCCCTGAAGCTGAATCTTCTGCCCGGCATGCAGTTCGAGATCGAACTCATCCGCCGCGGTGAAAACCAGGGCCAGGCGGTCGGCTTCCTTGAGGACGGCACCATGGTGGTCGTCGACGAAGCAGCGGAGTTAATCGGCGCCAGCGCCCAGGTCGAGGTGACGAGTTCGCTGCAGACGTCGGCGGGTCGGATGATCTTTGCGGCCCTGCCCGGGGGGCCCGCCGCCGCGCCGATCCCTGCGGAGGAGCTACCGGAGGCCGCCGAGGATGAGCCCGCGCCGCCGACGCCGGCGGCATCGTCGCCGGAGCCGACCGCCGCAGCTGACGAGTCGGAGCCGCGTGGGGCAGAGCCAAAGGCGGGGCCCCTGGGGCCCGGCTATCACGCCAAACGGAAGTCCCGCAGTTTGAGGAATCCCCGCCGTGAGTAGCGACAAGCCACGAATTGACCCGATCGATCCGGAAGACCTGTTGGTGCTGCGCGAGGTGGATCCGCAGTTGCCGGAAATGGTGGGGGAGGAGTGGCGCTCCGCCTGGGATCCGCTCTTCCGCGCCGCGCACCAGGGAACCTGCTGGCTGGCTTGGATTCGAGACCGCAAGCCGGAGAAGTCCGACCGGGGCGACCGTGACAATCGCAAGCCCGGCATCCCCGTCGGCTACATCGCCGCCCAGCGGCAATTCTTCGGCAAGCTGCTGATCACCGCGATCGAGGTCGGCCAGGAGTTCGATCGGCAGGAGGTGGCGGCGGCGATGCTGCGCTTCGTCGAGGGACGCCACCGCGGCGAGACGGTGTTGGCGGCCGTGCCGGACTCAAGCGAGACGACGCGGGCGGTGCTGCTGGAAAGCGGGTACGAGGTGGTGGGTGAACTCCGTTTACCGGTGGATGAAGTAGGGTTTTCGATCCTCGGCAAGCAGGTTCCGGAGCGCACACGTCGTCCCGAACCCGCGGCGGCAGCGGAGACAACGGAGGCGGTGCCAGAGGAGGCGGTCGGGGAGGGCTCGAGCGACGCCGATTCGACGCCGCCGGCTGAGCCCGCGCCGACGCCGCCGAGCGAGGAATCGGGGGACTCCGAGGAAGAATGAGGCATTCCCTATCGCTTTTCTTCTGGAATTCATCCCCCCGGGGTCGACTTTCTGGGGCGTTTGTCGATTCCTGCTTGCCGCTCGCTCGAGAACGGGGGATACTAAAAAACGAGATCTTTGTCTGGCCTGCCGTTTCTTCGGCACGCGACGTTATCGGAGTGAAAAGTCGGTTACTTGCGAGTCTCGTGAGGCCCGGATTCGGCCGAAGATTTGTTGTCTTCGGCGTCGGATAATTCGCCTTGGCGGACTCACTTAGAGCCGTCGGGCGCCGGCCCTGGAGCAAGTTGGATTCCGACAGGCGTTCGCGACAGGCCCGCCGTTCAGGAAGACGCCTCCTTCCCGAGTTGAGTCGAGAGGCGGTCTGAGGAGAGTCATCGCAGCGAGCGCCGAATCCAAAATTGCGCTGGCTGTCGTCCTACTTGGGAAACTGGAGAAAAGCAGTATGAGACATCTTCGCAGGATCAACCAGGCCCGCCATTGGCTCCGGACGAGCGTCATGGCAGCCGGGCTCGCGGCGGCAGCCTTGCTCACCGCTCAGGCCGGTGCGGCCCAAACCAACACGGACGACTATCAAATCGATGTTGTCAAGAACGACGCCAAGTCGATCGTGGTCAACTACCACATCAGCGATTTCCAGCGCCAGACGGTCCGCATCAATGACGAGGCCTACGAAGTCATCGCCATCGACGGCGAAAGCCAGATGACCATCAAGGGCGCCCCGGACCTGGTCAACATCAATCGCAGCCTGGCCATCCCCAACGACGCCCTCATGGAAGCCCGCGTCGTCGACAGCCGCTACTACGACCTCAGCGGCGTGAAGCTGGCTCCCTCCAAGGGGCACATCAATCGCAAGACCGACCCCAACGCCGTGCCTTTCACCTTCGGTGCGACCTACAGCCAGAACGCCTTCTTCCCCAGCGAATTGGTCAAGCTGCGCGAGCCGTACATCCTGCGTGATGTGCGCGGCAGCGTCCTGGAAGTGAACCCCTTCCAGTACAACCCCGTCACCGAGACGCTGCGCGTCTACACCGATATCACCGTCGAGGTGGCCAACGTCGGCAGCAGCGACGTCAACGTGCTGAATCCGAGACAGCGGGCCCAGAGCCGCGCTTTCGTCGAGATGTACGGCGATCACTTCCTCAACTACGACGCCGGCCGGTATCCCCCGGTCAGCGAGGATGGCGATCTGCTGGTGATCTGCTATGACGCCTTCATGGGCAACGCCCAGCCGTATGTCGATCACAAGAACAGCATCGGCATCAACACCACCATGGTGGCCGTCTCCACGATCGGCAACAACTCGACCGCCATCAAGAACTACCTGCAGAGCGTCTACGACAGTTCCAACCTCGCCTTCGTGCTGCTCGTGGGTGACTCGGCCCAGGTCGCGACCATCAACGCCAGTGGTGGCGGTTCGGATCCTTCCTACGCCCTGCTCGCCGGCAACGACAACTACCCCGACATCCTGATCGGCCGCTTCTCGGCTGAGAACGCCGGCCAGGTTGACACCCAGGTCGAGCGGACCATCGAGTACGAGAACATGCCCGCCGTCGACCAGGACTGGTTCTGGAAGGGCGTCGGCATCGCCTCCGCTGAAGGCGCCGGCATCGGTGACGAAGGCCAGTCCGACAAGGTGCACATGGCGGAGATCCGCAATTGGCTCCTTGGGGCCGGCTACACCCACGTCGATGGCTTTTACGATCCCGGCGCCACCGACACCCAGGTGCGCAACGCCGTCAACGAAGGTCGCGGCGTCATCAACTACTGCGGCCATGGCTGGCTTTCCGGCTGGTCGACGAGTGGCTTCGACAGCACCGACGCCAACAACCTCACCAACGACAACATGCTGCCCTTCATCATCAGCGTCGCCTGCAACAACGGTGAGTTCGGCGGGGCCACCTGCTTCGCCGAGGTCTGGATGCGGGCCACCAACGGTGGTGAGCCGACCGGTTCGATCGGTTTCTTCGGCTCCAGCATTTCCTGCTCCTGGGCCCCGCCCATGGAGATGCAGGACGAGTTCAACCTGCTGCTCACCGATCCCGACGAGCCCTACCACACGCTCGGCGCCCTCTGCTTCGCCGGCAGCGCCTCCTCGATCGATGACTACGGCTACGACGGCATCACCATCTACAACGTCTTCAACCTCTTCGGCGATCCGACGCTCCGCGTTCGCGGCACCGTGGCCCCGCCCACGGGCATGAAGGTCTCCGGCGGCAACTTCGTCAGCGAAGGCCCCAACGGCGGCCCCTTCACTCCCGAGTCCGCCAGCTACCTCCTCACCAACTTCGAGACCTACCCGCTCGACTTCACTGTCGGCAAGAGCGCCAACTGGCTCAGCCTCAGCACCGCCGCCGGCACCATCCCCGCCGGTGACACGGTGGAAGTGATCGCCAGCATCAACAGCAACGCCGATTCGCTGGGCAACGGCGGCTACACCGACACGCTCTCCTTCGTCAACACCACCAACCACGACGGCGACGCCAGCAAGGACGTCGAGCTCACCGTCGGCGTGCCCGTGCCCATCTATCTGTGGAACATGGACACCAACCCCGGTTGGCAGACGGAAGGCCAGTGGGCCTGGGGCGATCCCACCGGCCAAGGCGGCAGCTACGGCAACCCCGACCCCCAGAACGGCTACACGGGAACCAACGTCTACGGCTACAACCTCAATGGCGACTACGCCAACAACCTCCCCGAGTACGATCTGACCACCACCGCCATCGACTGCTCCGAGCTCGTTGACGTGCAACTCAAGTTCCGCCGCTGGTTGGGGGTCGAGCAGCCGACCTACGACCACGCCTACCTCCGCGTCAGCACCAACGGCAGCAACTGGACCACCATTTGGCAAAACACCGCTGAGGTGGCCGACGGCAGTTGGCAGTTGGTCGAGTTCGACATCTCCGGCGTCGCCGACCAAGAGGCCACCCTCTACATCCGCTGGACGATGGGCGTCACCGACACCGCTTGGCAGTACTGTGGCTGGAACATCGACGATGTGGAGATTTGGGGCACCCAGCTCTCCCAGCCCTGCCTTGAGGATCTGAACGGCGACGGCTCCGTCGGTCAAGACGACCTTGGCATCCTGCTCGCTTCCTATCTGCAGGATGCGGGTGGCGACATCGACGGCGACGGCGACACCGATCAGGCCGACCTGGGCGCCCTGCTCGGCATGTACGGCGAGCCCTGCCCGTAAGCCAACGCCTCACGGATTCGAACCCGCAGCCCCCAGGGGTCGGCTCTCCAGCCGGCCCCTTTTTCTGTGGGCTCCCTCCGGTCCCGGCGGGCTGGGGTCCGCGCGTTTGAGTGGCGGGGCCTGTCGGCGTACTGTACGGGGATGAGCAAGAGAATCGGCTCCTCGCTGCTGCTGGCCTTCCTGGTGCTGCTACCCGCCCGGCCCTTGCTGGCGGACGACTTTGTGGTCGGCGAGGACGGGACCATCATCCAGACTGCCGAACCCGAGGCGGGCTCAGCCGCCGCCTGGATCGCCGAGATGCGCCGCCTCCTCGCTGAGGAAAAGAACGCCGCCGCCGAGTACGAAGCTCGCAAGTTCGTCAAGCAGTACGAAAAGACGCGCGAGCCGCGCCTGGCGGAGGCGATCCTGCTGCACGGCGACGCCAACGTGGCCCGCGGCCGCTACTACGCGGCCCTCTTCGACTACGAGCGGATCGCCCGCGAGTTCAGCGCCTCGGAGCAGTTCGTGCCGGCCCTGGAGCGGGAGTACGAGATCGCCTTGCTCTTCGCCAACGGTTTGAAGCGGCGATACCTGGGCATTCGGCTCTTCAACGCCGAAGAAGAGGCGGCGGAACTTCTTATCCGCATCCAGGAGCGGCTGCCCAGTTCGCAACTGGCGGAGCGGGCGGGCATCGCCCTGGCGGACTACTACTACCGCAAGCGGATGATGCCCCTGGCGATCGACGCCTACGACCTCTTCCTGCGGAATTACCCCAAGTCGCGGGAGCGGGCCAAGGCGATGCAGCGCAAGATCTACGCGCACATCGCCACCTTCAAGGGTCCGCAGTTCGACGCCTCCGGCTTGGAGAATGCCCGCCTGGAAATCCTCGACTTCAAGCGGGCGTTTCCGGTGGAAGCGCGGGAGGCCGGGATCGACGATTCCCTGGTCGGTTGGGTCAACGACAGTGCCGCCGACAAGATGCTGAACACCGCCACCTGGTACCTGGGCCAGCAGGACACCACTTCCGCCCGCTACACGCTCAAACGGCTCCTCAAACGACACCCCGACACCACCGCTGGCAGAGAAGCGCTGCGGCTCATGGTGGAGCGCGGCTGGATGGCGACTCCCGTCGAGCCGCCCCTCGAAGCCGCCGCACCTGCCGCCGAGGCGACTTCCAAGACAACGGACGGTGCGGGCGGGGAGGCGGCCTCATGATCTTCGTGACGACCCACCAGGCCGGTCGAGGCTCCGCCGCCCTGGCGCTGCTCGTCGTAATGGGGGCGCTCCTGGCCGGCTGTGCCTCGAGCCCCTACACGACCGAGGGGGTGTACCGCCAGGATGTCGGCAGCGTCGGCGTCGCTCTGTTCCGCAACGCCACCTTCGAGCGCGGTATCGAGCGGCGTCTCACCGACGCGGTGATCAAAGAGATCCGGACACGCACGCCCTACCGGCTGGCCTCGGTGAGCGCCGCGGATACGGTGGTGCGGGGGGTGATTGCTGACGTGGAGCGGATGAAGCTGAGCACGGATCGGACGACGGGGCTGACCAGAGAACTGGGCCTGCGGATCACGATCAACTTCGAGTGGGTGGACGAACGGAGTGGCGAGGTGCTGGCGGCTCGCCGATCTTTTTCAGCAGGCGATGTCATTGTTCCGGTCTCGGCGGTGGGCGAGCCCATAGAATCGGGCATCGATCAGGCCGTCCAGGAACTTGCACAGGGCATCGTGGACGCCATGCGAAGCGACTGGTAACTCGCTTCGTTCCACGGAAGGATTGACAGGATAACGACTTATGGCTGAACGCCCCCCCGAGCCAGCGACCTCCCAACAAAGAGCCCGGCGATCGCAAGCCCCCGCCGCCCAACATGCGGATGGGCCGCAATTTCTTCGGCTTCGCGATCATGGCGCTGGTGGTGGTGACCAGCCTGCTCTTTATTTCCCAGATGCAGGCCAAGCCGGATGTGCTCAACTGGAACGATTTCGCCATGCTCTGGGAGGAGGGGAAGATCCGCCCGGACAGCGTCATCGTCCGGGCGGCGGCCATCCAGGCGGTCGAGGAATCTGTGCACGAAGAGGGCGGGCCCGTGCAAGTGGAGATCAGCCCCCTGGCCCGCGAATACTGGCTGGCCAAGGTGGGGGAGCTGACCAACAACCAGTTCCGTGACAAAGGGGCGCAGTCGGTCTGGTCGCAGTACATCCCGCATCTCTTCATCTGGGCCATCGTCATCGTCGCCATCTACTTCATCTTCTTCCGCAGCCTGCGCAACGTGGGCGGCGGCGGGGGAATGCTGGGCAACTTCGGCAAGAGCCGGCACCGCGTCACCGCCAAGGACTCGACCGGCGTCACCTTCGACGACGTCGCCGGCGTCGAGGAAGCCAAGGAAGAGTGCCAGGAGATCATCGAGTTCCTCCGCGACCCCAAGAAGTTCGAAAAGCTTGGGGCCCGTATTCCCCGCGGCGTGCTCATGGTCGGCCAGCCCGGCTGCGGCAAGACGCTCATGGCCAAGGCCATCGCCGGCGAAGCGGATGTGCCTTTCTTCTCTATCTCCGGCAGCGATTTCGTGGAGATGTTCGTGGGTGTCGGCGCCAGCCGTGTGCGCGATCTCTTCAAGCAGGCCAAGGACAACAGCCCCTGCATCATCTTCCTCGACGAGATCGACGCCGTCGGCCGGCGGCGCGGGGGCGGCTTCACGACCGGCGGCCACGACGAGCGTGAGCAAACGCTTAACGCCATCCTCGTGGAGATGGACGGCTTCGAGACCAATGATCAGATCATCGTCATCGCCGCCACCAACAGGCCCGACGTGCTTGACCCGGCCCTGACTCGGCCTGGTCGTTTCGATCGCCAGATCGCGGTGCCTGCTGCGGACGTCATGGGGCGTCTGGAGATTCTCAAGGTGCACGCCAAGCGGGTGAAGATGAACCCGGATGCGGACCTGAGCAAGCTGGCTCGAGGCACGCCGACCTTCTCCGGGGCCGACCTCGCCGCCATCATCAACGAAGCGGCGATCGGGGCGACGCTGGCGGGCAAGGACTCCGTTGAGATGGTCGACCTCGAAGAGGCGCGCGACAAGGTGCGCTTCGGTCGCTCTCGGCGCAGCGCCCGCGTGGAAGAAGCGGAGCGGCGGGCGACGGCGTTCCACGAGGCGGGGCACGCGGTCCTGCAATGGCTGCTGCCCGATGCCGACCCCTTGCACAAGGTCACCATCATTCCTCGCGGCCAGGCCATGGGCGCGACCTTCTCGCTTCCCGAAAAGGATCGTTGGGGCTTCGGTCGCAAGTACCTGACCGCCACCATGCGGGTGCTCTGCGGCGGGCGCATCGCTGAGGAGCGGGCCACCAGCGACGCCACCAGCGGCGCTGCCATGGACATTCGTCAGGCAACCGGCATGGCCAAGGCGATGATCGTCGAGTGGGGCATGAGCGAGCGCCTGGGCTTCGTGCGCTACGCCGGCAACGACGATCAGGAAGCACTGATGCCGGACAAGGATTACTCCGACGAGACGGCCCGCATCATCGACGAAGAGACGAAACGGATTGTCGATGAGGCCTTCGGCGAAGCCCAGCGGCTGCTCGAGGAGAACTGGGCGAAGGTCGAGAGCCTCGCGGAAGCGCTCTTGAAATTCGAGACGCTCACCTCGGATGAGGTCGACACGATCATGCACGGCGAGTCGCTGAGCAAGCCAACCGTCAGCGATCTCCTGCTCGCGGAAGCGGCGAAGAAGGAAGCGTCCCATCCCGCGCCGCAGGCGGACGCCCCGCCGGAAGCCGACGCCGGTCCGGGGATCCTGCCCAGCCCCGCTTGAGCGGAGCGGGTTTGTTTGGTCTGTGGTGGCCCGCATGCCCACGGAGTCCGAAGACGAGCCGCGACCGTAAGGGAGCGGTTGCTACGGCCACCCAACGCCTGACTTCTCAACTGGAGTCCGCCGACACCTGCTCTGGTGGCAAGATCGCCTTCCGATTCGCCAAAACCGCTCCCTCACGGTCGCGGCTCGTTTTGGGGGATAGGAATGCTATCCAGGATTCGAATCGAACCTCATCGCGCTTACCGCAACTGCAGCTCAAGCGTGGCCCGCTCGCCGTCGGCGCCGAGCAACGGTCCGAGCCAGCGGCCCGCCGTCGTCGCGTCGGCGGCGTAGGGGTGCGGCCCGACCCAGATGTGGTTCGCGTGCTCGGGGTGCGCCAGGCGAATCAAGAGGTCGTTGTACATGGCGACCTCCAACTCGACTTCGCCGGCTTCATCCGTGACGCCTTCCGCCCGCTCGGGCTTGGCGGGATTGAGCAGCGAGGTATTCCGCACGACCACCGTGACGCCCGCCAGGGGCGCTTGTGTTGCCTTCTCACGCACGGTCACGATCAGCGGCGTGTAGCTGTAACAACCGGTCAGGTACAACCCCACGAACAATAGCAGTGGGGCGGCCGAGGCACGGCGGGACTTGGGCGGTGTCATCGCTGTATTGTACCCTCGGTCCTTTCCCCAAGCGCGTCGCCGAAGCCCTCTACTCCCCCACGACCTTCTTACGCCGCAGAATGTGGTGGTAGTGCTGGGCGAAGCGGTGTGCTTCATCGCGGATCGACTGGCACAGCCGTAGCCCGGCGTGGTTGCGCCCCAGGCGGATCGGCTCGCTCTTGGCCTGCACGTAGATCAGCTCTTCCTTCTTGGCCAGGGCGATCACCATGGGCGGCTTCGCCTCTAACTCCTCGAATGCCTCCAACGCCGCGTGCAACTGCCCCAGCCCGCCGTCGATCAGGATGACATCGGGGTAGAGTTCGTTCCCCTCGCCCGCATCGCGGTAGCGCCGGCTCACCACCTCGCGGATCGACATGTAGTCATCGTTGCGATTCTCCGTCGGCCCTTTGCCCTTGATCTTGTAACGGCGGTACTCGTTCTTGAAGGGCCTGCCGTCGATGAAGCAGACCTTGGAGCCCACCGTCTCGCCGCCTTGCAAGTGCGCGATGTCGATGCCCTCGATGCAGCGGATGGGTTCGGCGAGTCCCAGCGTCTGCTGCAGCGACTCCATCCCTTCCGCCGGATCGACGTAGAAGGTCGTCACCTCCGGCTGCCAGTCCACGCCGCCCCTGCCGCGTTCATCGAGCTTCTCGATGGCCTGGATCTGGTCGCGCAGCGTCGCCGCCTGCTCGAACTCCAGCTTCGCCGCCGCCTCCTGCATCTCCTTGCGCATCTCCCGCAGCATGACGCTGCGCTTCGATTCGAGGAAGCGCGTGAAGCGCTTGATGTCCTGGCGGTAGGCGGGCCGATCGATGCGGTTGGCGCAGGGGGGCCGTGCACTGGCCGATCGCGTAGAGCAGGCAAGGCCGAAAGAACTTGTTGCGCGGGTCGTCTTCCTGAATGTCGAGATGGCAGGTGCGGAACTTGAACACCCGCTGCAGCAGTTGCAGCGCTTCGCGCAAGGCGTAGACACTGGTGAAGGGCCCGAAGATCTTGGCGCCCTTGAACTCAGCATCGCCGGGCGAGCGGGTGATGAAGACGCCAGGGAACTGGTCGCGCATGGTGATGGCGACGTAGGGGAAGCTCTTGCCATCCGTGAGGCGTTCGTTGTACTTGGGCTGGATGTCCTTGATGAGACGGTTCTCAGCGAGGAGCGCCTCCCACTCACTCTCGCAGAGCAGGTGCTCGAAGCTGTCGACCTCGTCGAGCATGGGCTGCTTCTTGGGACCCAGGTCCGCCGAGGGCACGAAGTAGCTGGTGACGCGATTGCGCAGGGCCCGGGCCTTGCCGATGTAGAGGACGACGCCCTCCGCGTTCTTCATGAGATAGACGCCGGGCTCAGCGGGCAGCTCATGAGCCTGGGCGAGCAGTTCATCCAGCTTGGGTCGGCGGGGCGGCATGGGACAATGGTACGCAGCCAAGGGCGGTTTGGCAGCCCTTCTGCGAGCCGCCGCGTCCCCGCGAGCGGTGCGGGCGGTACACTGTAATCCCGGGCGTGGGCATTGTGCTCACAGACCTCGCTGGGAGCGAGCGATGCGGGATCATCGACATCTCTTGATCGAGTGCTACCTCGGGGAACTCGCGCCGCCGCGAATGCGCCGGCGCTGGCAGCGGCAGGATCGGCGCTGGAAGCGGAAGTTCCGTCCCCTCACGACCACCATCTGGGCGTGTTTCATCACCGGGATTTTGGTGGGCTTCGTGGCGGAGATCGCCTTCGACTGGGGCGGGGATCACAACCGAAGCATGAAACTCACAGGAGATTCCCTCCTGTCGATGGCCATTGGCCTCCTACTGCTCTACAAGTGGAGAACTCGTGAGCGCTTCGAAGGGCTTCTCTTGCGCCGGTACGAGCGATGGCGAACCCGGGCGATCAGCAGCGCACATGGCAGAGCAAGCACGGACGAATACGAGGCGGGTCACTTGAGGACTCTGTACGCCGAGCGAGCTCGCTTCTGGCGGTGGCGTGTGGACCACCCACTCGACATAGAGCGGCAGAGCACGGTCATAAGCCGCGACCCGACGTGTCGACTGCTACTGCACGCCTGCCTCGCGGCACTCGTCGTGGCGGCCCTTGTAGATGACCTGATGGAGGTTCACGACAAGTCGCTCTTGGTTCTGCGAGTCCCTGGTGTCATCGTTCTGGGTCTCGTCGTTTGGAGCGTTGTTCTCTCGAAACGGCTACGTCGTCAGATTCACCAGGCCATCAACGGCTGTCACTGCCCGGCGTGTGGCTACGATCTGGAGGCCGTGAGCGTCGAGCGTACTCCACAGCATTGCTCCGAGTGCGGCATCGCTTGGCCGTTCCTCATGCCCCCCGTCTATACGGCGAGAGATCTTGCAGGCGAGAAGCGAAGCTACCTCTTTCGTGTCGAGAGTAGCGGAGCACCGCCCGGTCCCGTCCAACCTGGCGATGCGAACTCAGCGTAGGCTTCACTCCACCACAGTCGACCGCTTCAGCCCGTAGAGGTCCATCTTCTTGCGCAGCGTCAGGCGGGTGATGCCCAGGTGCCTTGACGCAGCGCTGATGTTGCCGCGGTGCTCCATGAGCGCCAGGCGGATCATCTCGCGCTCCAACTCCTCGACCGCGGTCGTCAGGGCGTTTGCCGTGGTGCGCTGCAAGGTTGAGGCTGCGAGGTGGGCGCTGGCGTGCACATCGGCGCCGGTGGCGGCGGGGCTGGTGGTGCTGAATTCACCGCGGTCGGGGACGACGCGGCTCGCTGCGGTGCTTGCTCCATGCGTTGTATCCACATCGTTGCGTTCCGCGAGCTCGCGCAGGTGTTCGGGCAGGAAGGCCGGCAGGAGGACCGAACCGTGCGCTGCCAGCATCGCCTGCTTGATGATGTTCTGCAGTTCGCGCACGTTGCCCGGCCAGGTGTAGCTCAGGATCGCGCGCACGGTTTGCGGGTGGAACGAGGTGATGTGCCGACCGAGTTCGCGATTCAGTTCCGCCACGACATCATGCGCGATGAGAATCGCATCGACCTCGCGGGCGCGCAGGGGTGGCAAGTGAATCGCCACCACGCTCAGACGATAATACAAGTCCTCGCGGAAGAGGCCCTGCTTGATGCGCTTCTCGAGATCCTGATGGGTGGCGGCGAAGATGCGGGTGTCGCAGCGGATCAGCTCGTTGCCGCCGACGCGGTAGAAGGTGCGGTCCTGGATCAGGCGCAGCAGCTTCGCCTGCAGGCTGGGGCTCATGTCGCCGATCTCGTCGAGCAGGACGACGCCGCCGTTGGCTTGTTCGAAGCGACCCACGCGCTGGCGATCGGCGCCGGTGAAGGCCCCGCGCTCGTGGCCGAACAATTCTGACTCCAGCAGCGTTTCCGGCACCGCAGCGCAGTTGATGCCGATGTAGGGCCCGTCCTTCCGCAGGCTGTGGCGATGCAGGGCTCGGCAGACGAGTTCCTTGCCCGTGCCCGACTCGCCGGTGATGAGCACATCGACGTTCTGCGGGGCAGCGGTGCCGATCTGCTTGTACACCTCCTGCATGGCGGGCGATTGCCCGATGAGCCGCTCCGCATCGTCGCCCTTCCGCGCTGCCCGGGGCTCCAGGGCGATATCTTCGAACTCGGCCGACTGGTTGAGCACGACCTTGGCGTCGGCGATCACCTCGCGCAGGCGATCCTTCTCCAGCGGCTTGATCAAGTACTCCCAGAAGCCCAGCCGCGTGGCGGTGACGGCCTGGTCGGCGTCGCGCGAGCCGGCCACCATGATGGCGAGCAGGCGATTCTGCTCCGGTTCGATCAGGGGGATCCACTCGCGCCAGCGGGGATCGTCCGAGGAGGCGTCCACGACCAGGAGTTGCCAGCGCTCGCCATCGACGTACTGTCGGGCCTCGGGCCAGTCCGGGGCGACCGCTGGAATGCCCGCCTCGTCGCCGTAGGCGCTGCGCACGGCTTCCACGAAGCCGTCGTCGCTGGAGACGACGATGAGGGCATGGCGAAAGCTGGGGCCGATTCGTGCTGAGCTTCTCGTGGCCATCGCAGGCTCGCGGGGCGGTTAGTCCGGGGCGCTCTCGGAGGTTGCTTGCAGGCGCTTGTAGGCGGCGGGTTCACAGACGACGACGAGCGTGTCGTCGGCATTCAGTTGCTCGTGCGGTGAGGGGTTGAACTGGTGCGTGCCCCGCCCGCCACGCTCGCCATGCTTGTAGAGGGCGACGACGATGACCTGATGCGCTCGAGGCAGGTTCAGGTCGATCAGGCTCTTGCCCGCCATCCAGGGGAAGTCCTTGACGGCGAGCTGGCGCATGTCGAATTCGCTGCCGCGCATGGCGTCGATGATGAAGTCCGTCACGGCCGGCTTGAGCAGCATGTGGCTCATCTGCAGAGCGGCGATGCGGCCAGGCACGGCGACGCGATCCGCCCCGGCCCGTTCCAGCTTGCTCACCGTCGATTCCTCCTCGGCCCGGGAGACGAGGTGCAGGTTCTGGTTGAGCTGCCGGGCTGAGAGCGTCACGAAGACGTTGGCGGCGTCGTTGTCGAGGGCGGCGACGGCCGACTTGGCCCGATCCAGCCCCGCCGCCAGAAGGACGGCGTCCTGGGTGCAATCTCCCTGGATTGCCAGGTGTCCCTCGGCGACCGCTTCCTCGACGTGGACGGGATCGCGGTCGATCACGACGAGTGGGGCGCCCTCCTTGGCCAGTTCCGCAGCCACGACCCGGCCGGTGCTGCCGTAGCCGCAGATCACGAAGTGATTCGTCAGCGCTTCGATTCGTCGTTCCATCTTTCGCCTCTCATAGACCCGCATCACTTCGCCGCTGAAAAGGAGGGTCAGGACGTTCCCGTAGAGGTACAGGAAGGTGCTCAGTCCCACGACAATGACGACCAGGGCCCAGGCCTGCTCGGCCCTTGTCATCTGGGGCAGGCTGCCCACGGTGCTGATGATGTTGAGCGTATCCCAAAGGCCCTGCCAGTAGTCCGTGCGCCCGCCGCCCAGCACGTCAAAGCCGAGCGCCCCCGCGAAGATCACGAACGCCAGGACCAGCACCGACAACACGGCCCGGCGGCGCAACTCCATTGTCTGAATCTGGGCGCGCGTCCGTGCTCGCTTCTGGCGGGGCATGGTCAGATGCTAACCAGATTGGCCGGTCAATGCACCGGGTTGGGTGGGACAGGCAAGGCGGCCAGCGAGTATGATCCGTCCGGTCTGACGGGCTCGACTGGCGCCGGCGCGGCGGACCGGCAACCTCAGGCCGGAAGCGGCGCAAGGAGATGACAATGTCCAGGGCAGGATGGAGCAGGGCACGGCCCGGCAAGCTGGTGATTGGTCTCGTGTTTCTCGCCGGCCTTCTGGGGGGCTGCACCTCCGGACACTCGACCATCCAGTGGCGCTCGCAGACAACCAAGGGGGCGGTCCTGGCGCCCGAGTGGACCGAGGTCGTGGCCCGCATCAGCGACCCCAACAACATCGACATCTTCATGCTCGATCAGCCGCTCGACGCCTATGAGTCGGCGGCCGCGACAGGGGCCGAGCGGACCATGCAGGCCTGCCACATTCACATCTTCCTGCGGCCCAAGGCGGGACGCACCCCCATCCAGGCCTCCGCCTGCACCGCCACCGTGCGGCACCTGATCCTGGTCGGTGACCAGGCCGGCGAGTACGGCGGGGCGGGCTTCATGACGCCGCTCTCCGGCACCACCGAGAAGACCATCCATGCCTCCATCGTGGCGGGGCGGGCCCGCCTGGTGCGGGCGACGACTGGTTTCGCCGATCGGCTCCTCGATGCTGAGATCAACGGCACGATCTCGGCCCGGCACGACCCCGCCGCCGCCCGCAGGATCGAACGGGCCCTGGATCGCTGGCGCTACGAGCGCTTCGGCGCCGACGTCGGCGGCTGACCGGGCATTGACCTCGCGGCTCTGCCAGGGCAGAGCGAAGCGCCGCCCTGGATACCCGACTGCACCCGTCCGTCCAAGCGCAGTACCATGATCGCCAACGATGGCTGACCAGGCGCTCAAGCTGACGACGCCGATCGAGGCTGTGCCCGGCGTGGGACCGAAGCGGGCGGTGCTGTTCCAGCGTCTGGGCATTCGGGCCGCGGCCCACCTGCTGCGCCATCTCCCTCAGCGGTACGAGTTCCAGGAGGCCGAGGGCGCTATCGCCCAGCTTCAGCCCGGCATGATCGCCTCCACGCGGGGCACGATCGAGGACACTCGCCCCGTGCATCACGGCCGCAAGCGCTTCGAGGCCATCCTCGGCGACGAGACCGGCACGGTGCATCTGGTCTGGTTCAACAGCCTGTACCTGATCAACCGCATCCGCCCGGGCATGCACCTGCGGGTGCAGGGCAAGGTCCAGCGCTACGGGCCCTTGCTGCAACTGGTCAATCCCAAGTGGGAGTCGCTGGGCGATCATCTCGACGCGGCGCCGCAGGAAGCGGCGATGCGGCCCATCTACCCCAGCACCGAGGATCTCTCTTCCGAGACGATTCGCCAGGTGATCGAGCCCCTGCTGGAGCCGCTGCTCGAACAACTGCGCGATCACTACGACGACGAGTACCGCGACGAGCGCGGTCTGATCAGCCTGGCTCGCGCGTACGAGGTGCTGCATCGACCCGATGTGCGCCTGGGGCGGAAGGAAGCGGAAGTCGCCTTGGGCGAGGCGCGGCGTCGGCTGGCCTACGACGAGCTCTTCTTCCTGCAACTGGGCGTCGCCATGAAGCGCTACCACCTGCGCGAGTACTCGGTCGCCCCGGCTCTCAAGGTGAGTGAGCAGATCGATGCCCACATTCGCGCTCGCTTTCCCTTCAAGCTCACCGATTACCAGGATCGAGCCGTTGCGGAGATTACCCGCGATGTGACCACGACGGTCGCCATGAATCGGCTGCTGCAGGGCGATGTCGGTTCGGGGAAGACGGCGGTGGCCCTCTACGCCATGCTGCTGGCGACGGCCAACCGCAAGCAGGCGGCCCTGATGGCTCCGACAGAGCTGCTCGCGGAACAGCACTTCGCCGCCATCGGCGAGATGCTTGCCGGGGCCAACGTCGAGATCGCGCTCTTGACGGGAAGCCTCAGCGCTCCCGAGCGCCGGGCGCTGGTCGATCGCTGCGCTGCGGGCGAGGTGGACATGGTCGTGGGCACGCATGCCCTGCTCACCGAGGATGTTCGTTTCCAGGACCTGGCCCTGGTCATCACCGATGAACAGCATCGCTTCGGCGTCGAGCAACGGGCGACGCTGCGGGCCAAGGCGAACGAGGCCGGCCCGGGGAAGCGCTCCGCCCCGCACATGCTGGTGATGACCGCCACGCCCATCCCGCGGACGCTGTCGCTGACGGTATTCGGCGACCTGGATGTGTCGACGATTCAGGGCATGCCCGCCGGTCGTTCGCCCATCGAAACGCGGGCGGTGACGCCCGCCGACCACGACAAGGTGTACGAGTACGCGCGCACGCGCATCGATCGTGGCGACCAGGTGTACGTGGTGCTGCCGGCGATCGAGGAGTCCAAGACGAGCGGACTGCGGGCGGTCAACTCGCACAAGAAGCTGCTGGCGGAGACGCACTTCGCGGGCCTGGAGATCGCGGCGGTGCACGGTCAGCTCAAACGGGCCACGCGCGAGCGCATCATGGAGAAGTTCCGCAAGGGAGAGATCCAGGCGCTCATCGCCACCACGGTGATCGAGGTCGGCGTCGATGTGTCCAACGCCACCATGATGATCGTTGAGCACGCGGAGCGCTTCGGCCTGGCGCAACTGCATCAGCTTCGCGGTCGCATTGGGCGCGGCAAGAAGAAATCGCTCTGCGTGCTGGTGGCGGAACCCACGACCGAGGATGCAGCGCAGCGCCTGGAGGCGATCGTCTCCACCACGGACGGGTTTGTCATCGCGGAGAGAGACCTGGAGATCCGAGGCATGGGTGAGATCGTGGGCACGCGCCAGGCAGGGATGCCGGACTTCCGGGCAGCGCGATTGCCGGACGACCTGCCGCTCCTGCGTGTCGCCCGGGCCGATGCTCAGAAAATGATCGCAGCCTCGCCGAACCTCCGCGAGCCGGGCCAGGAGCTACTCAAGCGACGCCTGCTCAAGCTGCACGGCGAAGCGCTGGGGCTGGCGGATGTGGGGTAGCCGCCCGTGCGCCGGACGGTTCAGACTTGGGGCAGGCAACCACGGAGTTCACGGAGAACACGGAGAGAAGAGTGAACCGCAGAGATCGCGAAGGTCGCAGAGGAGGAATCGAAAGAGGATCTTGAGAGAGAGGCGGAACCTGCCGCAGATTGTGGGCCAGGGGCGTGTGAGTTGGACAGCGCTCACGAGTAGTACCGAATCGTCCCCTGCCCCCATTCAATCACTGAGTCCTCTGCTTTGGCACTGCGCGCTCTGCGTCCGCCGCGGCAAACCTCCGCTCTTCTTCCTCCGTGTTCTCCGTGCACTCCGTGGTGAAGTCTGATTCGGCTCAGTTCTGCTTGCCTTCCACCGCGCAGAAGAGCACGGCGGCGGCGAGGCCGAGGCGGCGGTCGAAGCGGTGCTCCGTGTCGGCGCTGAAGTCGACGGTCAGCTTCATGACGAAGGGGTTGAAGTGCTGCTGCATGCGGCCGATGTGCGTCTCGCCGATGAAGACATCGTACTTCTGGGGCGAGAGGAGGGCGGCGAACTCGACGAAGCGGCGCAGGGCAGCCAGCCAGCCGCTGTCTTCACGGATCAGGCCAATCTGAGTCCCATTCGGGTCGAGGATCTGCCACTCATCGCGGAACATGCTCTTGAGTCCCCTGCGGCGGAGCGTGCCGATCTTCTCGCCGGTCTCCGAGTCGGCGACATCGTAGGCGGCGGCGAAGTCAATGACGTTGCGCGTGGAGATGATCAGGACTTCCTCGGTCATGTCCTCGCCGGTGTAGAGGCGGATGTCCTCGCGCAGGCGAAAGCCCTTCATCTTCGAGTAGAGCACCAGGTGCCCTTCGGGATCGTAGACGTGGAACTTGGCCCCGATGAGGGTGAGGATCTTGCGGCGGACGGTGTACTGCGAGAAGTCAAAGGTGTTGCCGTGGCCCATGGAAGTCCCTTTCCCGTCGCGTGGCGACTCAAGCGTCACCGGGAGCGTACCGGGAGGGGATTCTCCCTGCAAAGCCGCCGCTGGCATCGGCGCGGATTCTCCTCCTCAAAGCCGCCGATGGCATCGGCGGTCCGAAGGGCCGTGTGATTGACGTGGCGGCCACCGCCGGGGATCATAGAGGCACCTGTCTTGGTGGCGCTCAAATGCAGAGCGCGGGCTGATGCTTCGTCAGCCGAGGCGCAACGCGCCTTCTGGAGAGTTCGCGGCAAGGATCGCATCCTTGTGCAAGACGGGCTGGGCGCGGGGCGAAAGCCGGGCGCCCGGATTGGCAATCGAGGTATTCCCATGGGTCTCTTCTCCGTCTTCGGTAAGAACAAAGGCAAGGGTAAGGGGCTCGATCTCGCGGAGCTGGCCCGCCGGCTGGACTTGACCGAAGCGCAGCTCCTGGGCACGCCGGTGGAGTACACGACCTTCCAGGTACCCAAGCGGAGCGGCGGCTCGCGCACGATCGATGCGCCAACTCCCGAACTCAAACGTCTGCAGCGGCGGATTCTGCGTCGACTCCTGGCCCTGCTCGTCTCGCACCCGGCGGTGACGGGCTTCGAGCGCGGCCGCTCCATCGTGCACAACGCCCTGCCCCACGCCCGCCAGGCGGTGGTGCTCCGCTTTGACCTCAAGGACTTCTTCAACTCGACCAGCGCCAAGCGTGTGGAGAAGTTCTTCCGCAAGATCGGGTGGAACAAGGAGGCGGCGGCCTGGCTGGCGAAGGTCTGCACACTTCGTGGGGGTCTGCCCCAGGGAGCCCCGACCAGCCCGCGCCTGGCCAACCTGGTCAACTTCCAGCTCGATCTGCGCCTGGAGCGCCTGGCGCGGAAGTTCGGGGCGGCCTACACCCGCTACGCGGACGACCTGACCTTCTCCCTGGCGGCGGATCGTCAGGGCGAGGCGCGGCGGCTGGCCCACTTCGTTCGCCTGATCGTCCAGGATGAGGGGTACCGGCTGAACAAGCGCAAGGGGCGCATCCGTCGTCGGCACCAGCAGCAGCGGGTGACGGGGCTCATCGTGAACGACAGGCCCAGCCTGCCGCGGGAGACGCGGCGGCGGCTGCGGGCGATCGAGCACGCTCAGCGGCTGGGGCGGACGACAACATTGACGCCCGAGCAGTTGCGCGGCTGGCAAGCCCTGCGGACGATGATCGATCGGCAACGACAGGACGGAGTGGGGGAGTAGGACATGTGTGAGGCGGGGCAGGGCAGCGGCTTGCTGACGACGTTTCTGGAACAGAACGACGCCCCCTGCCCTGTCTGCGGACACAGCCTGCGACGACTCCAGAGCAGCGAGTGCCCCGATTGCGGGGCGGCGTTGGAATTGCGCCTGGGATCCAAGGACTTCAGGCTCGGGACGTGGATCGCCTTGCTGCTGACGCTCGCCATCCCGCTCGAGTTCACCACCCTTCTGGTTGGCGCCGGAGTAGTGCGTGCGGTGCTCGACACTCACTCACACGGCGACCTCGGGTTCCTGCATTCCTACATCCACGGGATGTGGCCGCTCATCGTTCAGTGGGGTTTGACCGTTTCTCTGCTCATCGTGGCCATCCGCTGGCGGCAGCGATTCTGGAAGCGGCGGCGCTGGGTGCAGCGGCTCTGGCTCTGGGGCGCGGTCGTGCTGATGGGAGCAACACTCGTGGCTTCCTTCTGGTGGATGGGGGCTCGGTGAGGCCCGTGGAGGATCGGACGTCCTTCTGGCGACTGAAACCCTGGAAACAGGCGGCCTGGCCGGCGGCGGCCGTGGTGCTCATGGCGGCGGCGATCGGGGGCACGCTGGCGCTCATGAACGGGTGAGGTGAGGGGCGTGGTCGTCTTGCGGCTGTGGGGCCAGAGTCGCCCGCAATCCCCCCGCAGAAAGTGGGAAATATTTGTCTCGCAATCTTGACATATCGCGATCTCGCGATATGTTATGATTGTGCCGAGCCAGACCACGAAGCCCGACTTGATCGACGAGGCCGCCCTGCAGCAGGCGGCGGAGTGCCTGCGGACCATCGCCCACCCCGATCGCCTGCGGCTGATCGACCTCCTCCTCCAGGGTCGCTTCGCCGTCGGTGAGCTGGCGGAGCTGTGCGACCTTGCCCCGGCCGTGACTTCCGAGCACCTGCGGCTGATGCAGCGGCTGGGCCTGCTGAAATCGGAGCGCCAGGGCCGGAAGATGTACTATGCCGTTGCCGAGCCGCACTTGAGTCGAATCATGGATTGCGTGCGCTCGCAGTTTGGAGCGAGATCCTGAGCCGCGGCGCATTGGTGGATACCGCCCAATCGTCCGTGGCGTTCGTGGCGCCGAGTACCTGACCGCGGCTATCGGTTGGTGTGAGTTGTCGCATGCCTCAAGCAGTAAGAAACGAAGGAGATCGTGTTGCAATGGCAAATCCACTGAAGATGAAACGCTGGAGTCCCTATCTCGTGGGGGTGCTGATTGGTGTGCTCAGTTGGGTGACCTTCCTGACCATGGACAAACCCCTGTCGACGAGCACGACCATTCCCAAGACGGCCGGTTTCGTGACCGGACTCGTCGCCCCCACCCACGTTGCCGAGAACGCCTACTACGCCAAGGACATCAACCCGCCCGACAAGCCCATGTTCGACTGGCAGTTCTTCCTGGTGGTGGCCCTGGCGTTCGGGGCGCTTCTGGCGGCGAAGCTGGCGGGCAGCACCTTCAAGGAGACCGTGCCTCCCCTATGGCAGAGTCGATTCGGGCCGAACAAGTGGGGGCGCTACGCCGGGGCCTTCCTCGGCGGGGCGATCATTCTCTACGGGGCTCGCATGGCGGGCGGCTGCACCTCCGGGCACGGCATCAGCGGTGGCCTGCAGTTCGCCCTCAGCTCCTGGCTCTTCTTCTTCTCGATGTTCATCTCAGGCGTCATCACCGCCTTTGCACTCTTTGGAATGAAAGGACGTCAGCATGTACAGCTTTGACACGCCCTTCATGATCTTCACCGGCATCCTCACCGGCCTCGTCTTCGGCTTTCTCCTGCAGAAGGCGGCGGTCACCCGCTACCAGACCATCCTCGGCCAGTTCCTCTTCAAAGACTTCACCGTGCTCAAGGTGATGCTCACCGCGATCGTGGTCGGCTCGATCGGCATCTGGACCATGCACTCGTTCGGCTGGGTGGAACTGCACATCAAGCCGGCGACGCTTGTCCCCAACATCGTCGGCGGCTTGATCTTCGGCGTCGGCATGGCCCTCCTCGGATTCTGCCCCGGGACCGGCATCGCTGCCCTTGGAGACGGGGCTCGGCACGCCTGGCCGGGTTTGCTCGGCATGCTCGTCGGCGGGGCGATCTACGCCGAAACGTACCATCTGCTCAAGGACGGCTTCCTGAAGATGGGGACGATCACCGCTGAGGTGGCCGGCGAGTCCACCAACAAGGTCACCCTCAGCGACGTTTCGCACCTGTCACCCTGGCTGTACGTGGTCGGTTTGGCGGTGATCGCCATCGTTGTCTTTGTGCTCATCGAGCGGTTTGGCCCCAGGCCCGCAGGGACCGGGCCGTCCGGACCCGCCGCTACCTGAGTCGTCGGCGCTCCCGGGCATGTCCTGACGGCGCCGCCGGTCTTCCCGCGCCGGCGACCGGAAGAGAGCCATCGCTTCGAAGCGTTCAGAGCGCCGCCGTTCCTTGCGGCGGCGTCCCTGGGCGCTGGGTGCCGCCTCCTCTTCCAGGTTTCCTGTCGCGGTGGCGGAACAGAGCCGCTGGCCCCCTGCCAGCCACCCCGCCGGACGCTATCATCGCCGCTTCGCAACCCCCACGAGGAGCGGCGGGTGCGAGACGATCCCGACCCCTCTTTCGGTAGACGGCAGGAGCGAATCGATGAAGGTCCACGAGTACCAGGCCCGCCAATTGCTCGCCTCCGCGGGCATTCCCGTTCCCCCCCGGCGAGATCATCCAGGACGCCAGCAAGGCGGCCGAGGTCTACCGCCAGGTCACCAGCCAGGCGGGCACCGACCTCGCTGTGGTCAAGGCCCAGGTCCACGCCGGCGGCCGGGGCAAGGCCGGCTTCGTCAAGCTCGTCCGCAAGGCGGAGGACGCGACCGAGGCGGCGACCTTCATGCTCAGCAACAAGATGGTCAGCGTCCAGACCGGCCCCGAGGGGTTGGATGTGACCAAGCTGCTGGTGGCGGCGGGCGTCGACATCGCGAAGGAGTATTACCTGGCGGTCACCACCGATCGCGCCACCCGGACGGATGTGCTCATCGCCTCCTCCGAGGGCGGCGTCGAGATCGAAACGGTCGCCAAGGAGAATCCCGACGCCATCGTCAAGGAATGGCTCGACCCCATCCAGGGGCTGCAGGCCTTCCAGGCCCGCCGCATGGCCTTCAAGCTCGGCTTCCAGGGCAAGCAGGTGGGCCAGGCGGTCAAGATCATGCTGGCCCTGGCCAAGCTCTACCGGGCCAAGGACGCCACCCTCGCGGAGATCAACCCCCTCATCGTCACCCCGGCGAGCGAGGCGCACCCGGACGGCCAGGTCCTGGCAATCGATGCCAAGTTCAACTTCGATGACAACGCCCTCTTCCGCCACAAGGACATCGCCGACCTCTTCGACCCCACCGAGGAGAACCAGTCGGAGCTGCGGGCCAAGGAGCACGACCTCTCCTACATCGCCCTGGATGGCAACATCGGCTGCCTGGTCAACGGCGCGGGCCTGGCCATGTCGACGATGGACATCATCAAGCTGCACGGCGGCGAGCCGGCCAACTTCCTCGATGTCGGCGGTTCGGCCAGCGAGGAAGCCGTCACCGAGGCCTTCCGCATCATCTTGAGCGATGCCAAGGTCAAGGGCGTCCTGGTCAACATCTTCGGCGGCATCATGCAGTGCGACATCATCGCCAAGGCGATCGTCAACGCTGCCAAGGAAGTCGGCTTCCAGGTGCCGCTCGTCGTGCGTCTGGAAGGGACGAACGTCGAGCAGGCCCGGCAGATCATCGAGGCGGGCAAGGCGGACATCCCGACCCTGCAGACGGCGGGCGATCTGACTGATGCGGCCGAGAAGGTGACGGCAGCCGTCGCCGCGGCGTAAGCGCTTCGCAAGGCAAACCCCGCACCCACCTAGCCCTCCATGAGTCCATGGGGGGTTCTTTCGTCATGGGCCGATCACGCCTTCGCTTTGGACTTGCCCCCGCGCCCGCGGACGAAGAGAACGATGACCGCGACGATGAAGAGCAGGCACAGCGCCGCCATGATCGACTGGGAGGCGACCGCCGCGGGTCGATCCAGCTCCTTGCCGGTCAGCAAGGCGGGCAGCTTGGGCCAGCCCATGGCGGCGGTGCTGAAGAGGCCAAGCAGGGCCAGCACAAGCGAGGCGGGGGCGGCGAACTTGCGAGATGACCGCTTGAGACTGAGCCCGCCGAGCACCAGGAAGACCACCCCGAAGAAGGCGGGGATCAGGGCCGTGACACTGGGCGGGTCGGCCGTGACATAGCCGCCGACTCCAAGCATGATCAGGAGCAGACCAAGCACGATCGTCAGGATGGCCATATCGCAAATCCTCGTTGCAGAGTGTGGGTTGAGCCGTCCGTGGGGAGGGATCATAGGCCGGCGTCCTCGGCCCAGCGATCGTAAAGCGCTCGCAAGACATCGCGCACGTTGCCCTGATGGGCGTGAAAGAGCATCGCCAGCTCCTCACGCATGGTCGCTGCCTGGCCTTCCCCGATCAACTCCGCGACGAGCCGCTGCGTCAGGTCGACGCTCGTCGCCGTCTCGATGAGCGTGGGAAGCAGCGGTGTGCCGTGCGAGGTGACGATGAGGCCGGCGGCCGGCCGCGCGGCGCGCTGCAGGGCTCGCCAGCGCCTCGGCGACAGGTGGTCTGCCCCGTCAAAGAGCAGGATGGTCTCCTCGTCCGCCGGCCCGGCGAACTCGCGCAGTTCACCGACGCTCGGATTGGGCTCGTCCACGCGGATGCGCTGCTCAAGCACGCAAAAGCCCGAGTCGCGCAAGTGCTCGCCGAGCCGTCGTAGGAGCGTCGTCTTGCCGCTGCCGTGCGGTCCGATGAGGGCAGCCCGCCTGCCCAGCTCATCCAGCCGCTGCAGCAGTTCCTCCCAGGTCACACTCTGCGGCCGAAACGACAGGGTCTGGATGCACTCGCTCCGAAACGGATTGTCCCGGGCTGGCCGCACCGCCTACTCGATCTTGCCAATCGCAGGCAACTCGATCTCGCTGGCGTCCGGGGCGATGGTCAGATCGACGCGGGCCACATCGCCCTTGCGCTCCGTGACCAGTTCCAGCGCCCAGCCGAGCGAAATCAACCTCCCCGAAAAGCTGTGCGGTCCGGCGGGGGCGGTGAGGTTGAACGGCTCGACGCCGGACGTGGAGGGACTGGGGTAGTCGACGGTCTCGACGATGGCTGCATCCTCATCGCCCTTGCCCTGCGTGTGGTAGAGCAAGTGCAGGCGCAGCTCCTTCGGCGCTTTGTCGGACTGCCAACTCACCACGCCCTGGATCGTCTCACCGGGGGCGAAGGCGCGCTTGTCATCCAGCATCTCGATCTGCATTCGCCGCTTCATGACAAGCCTCCCTTGGGCAAAACGACGATGGCGTGTTCATCCTTGATGTCCGGCCAGCCGCGGATCTCGCCGCTGACGCGGAACAGCCAGTCGATGCTGTTGCTCTCGAGACTGAGTGAGTGCATGGCGTCTTCCGGGATGGCGATGGTGAGCGAGCCGGAGCGCATCTCGTTCGTGTCGCGCGTCTCCACAAGCACCGCCTCGAAGAACGTGGCGCGCGAGGTGCGGGTGCTCGTGCCCACCTTGTACCTGGCGACTTCCTGGCCGATGAGTGTGATGGTGAGCGTCTGGATCCGCCGCACCGCCCCGCGGACGCGCCACTGCAGGTGCAGCGACTTGCCCAGGGGTGTGGCGGGTTCGTCCAGCGTCAAGATCGGGGCGGGGTTGAGGATCTTGAGTAGCTGGTAGACCACCTTGCCGAGCAAGCCCAGGCCGATCGCCACGAAAGGGATCAGGAAGAACGCCAGGAACCACTCCGGATCGCCGCTGAGGAAGCTCCTGACCGCAATGACGACAAAGATGCTGACAATGCCATTCCAAAAGAGCGCGAAGATCAGGAACAAGACGAGCTCGCCCCAGCGACTGAGGCGCGGCCGCAATGTCAGGGGCCGCTTGTTGGCGTCGAACTCGAGTAAGTAGTCCGGCACAGCGACGGCCGGGCTGCGTGGGGACCGAGGCGAGGGACTGAAGCCGTGTTCTCCCAGGCGAGCTGACCCACTGGTCAACTGCTGATGCGTCGTTCGGTACTGGTGCACAGCGGCCCACGCCATGATGGTCAAGCCGCCGAAGCCGACGAGCGGGAAGAGCAGCGTGAAGGCCCCGAACCAGATGTCGCTGGTCATCTCGCGATTGATCACGGCATCGCTGGGATCATCGGGATCGTAGAAGCAGGTCGTCGCGGTGCCGGGTGGGTGGGCGTCCACGACCTTCTGCTTGTCCGCTCGGCCGCTGGAGGAGCCGGTCTTGAAGCCGTAGGTATCGCCGGTGTATGTGACCTCATCCACCTCGTAGTAAAACCTGATCTCGACGCAGTAAGTGGTGCTGTCGCCGTGATGAGTCTCGACCTCGCTGGTGAGGATGGTGCAGGTCGTCTCCTGCCAGTACCTCGCCGCCAGTACGCGCGAGACAGGGCCGAGGAAGAACATCCAGACGAAGAACGATCCCATGAGAAAGAAGACGCTGAAGAACAGGGCGAGGAAGACCATGCCGGCCTTGCTGTCCCTCTTGTTCGCTCGCTTGGCGATGGACCTGACCACGGCGTACCTCCAGCGGGACCTTGTCGGATTGTACCCGGCTCCGGCCGTCGTGGAGTTCGCCGGTCTGTATGCCGATTGTGAAGAGCGGCGACGGGCGGTATACCTACCCCCATGTCACGAACCCCACCCTCTCGACGGTCGTTGGCGCTGCTCTTCGCGCCGCTCTTGCTCGCCGCGCCATCGCAAGCCGGCGAGGCCATTCCCCTTACCGCTCTGGACCTGACGACGCTTCAGCAAGGCTGGGGCGAGCCGTGCGTTGACGAATCCGTTGAAGGGAAGCCGCTCTCGATCGGCGGTCGAACCTTTGAGCGCGGCCTGGGCTCGCATGCCCCGGGCGAGTGGTGGCTGGATCTGGGCGGGCAGGGCGAGCGCTTCACCGCCTGGGTCGGCGTCGATGACGAGGTCGGCGAGCGCGGCAGCCTGAGCTTCACGATCTATGGCGATGGGGCGCGTTTGTTTGACTCCGGCATCATGCGCGGCGGCGACGCTGCAAAGCGCCTCGACATCGACCTGTCCGGCGTTGAGCAGTTGCTGCTGATCATGGGCGATGGCGGCGACAACCGTGATTACGACCACGCCAACTGGGCCCAAGCGGAGATCATCATGGCCTCAGGAAAGCCCAAACCCACGCAGCCACCCACGGAGGAACCGTATCTCCTCACGCCGAAGGCCGGTCCTGAGCCGAGACTGAACAACCCTGCCGTCTTCGGAGCCAGGCCGGGCCACCCGTTCATCTATCGCATCCCTTGCACGGGCAAGCGGCCGATCGACTTCACGATCGACGATCTTCCGGCGGGCCTGGAACTCGATCCAATCGCGGGGATCGTTCGCGGGAACGTGCCGACGGAGCCGGGAACGTACAGGCTGACACTGCGGGCGAAGAACCGGCGGGGGAAGGCCGCGAGCACTTTGGATCTCATCGTCGGCGACACGCTGGCCCTGACCCCGCCCATGGGTTGGAACAGTTGGTACATCCATTACAACCGCGTC